>Ga0265297_10000097_pt1 | contig 300379 bp, 288 predicted proteins | sample Munlanlwell13791_FD_192502 | JGI IMG/M metagenome (GOLD analysis project Ga0265297, IMG submission 192502) | Leachate microbial communities from a municipal landfill in Southern Ontario, Canada - Leachate well 137-91 | ecosystem: Engineered > Solid waste > Landfill > Unclassified | place...
AAACGAGTCCATTGCGCTTTCCAAAACAAGCTTTCTCCGCTACAATTCATCATGTCATTGTCGCCTAGCCAATTTAACAACCTTAATTTGCCCCAAGAGTGCAAAACAGGGTGGACTTATACAACGATTTGCCAAATCCATTTTTTTACCCTATAATCACACCGAGCTTGGAGGCCTAATTTTTATACTACAATGACTGAAAATAATACGGACTTCACGGAGAATTTCTCAGAGCGCCGCATGGATACCGCGGAAAACCCGGATGGTCAGCGCCCGCACAACGACTCTCCGCGCCACACCAAAAAATCCAGCGGAAGATTTTGGTGGTCGCTAATTTGGAAACTAGCCGTGGTGGCGGTGATTTTTGTAGTTGTCTTTTTCTCGCAAATCACTATCTCCAGCAACAACCAAAGTGGCGCCAATGGCGGACGCTTTCCGAAAATCGGCATTTCTAATTTATTCGCGGCAGTGCGCAATTATTTGACCAACGGCACCAGTGATTTGGAAGGCGGCGCGGCCGACCGTATCAATGTTTTGCTCTTGGGCATCGGCGGCACCGGTCATGATGGACCTTATTTGACCGACACTATGATTTTGGCCAGCATTCAACCCTCCACCAAAAAAGTCGCCTTGATTTCCATCCCGCGCGACCTCTATGTACCTGTTGATGGACAAAGTTGGGATAAAATCAACGCTGTCAATTCCATCGGCGAATCGCGCGAAGTAGGTTCCGGCGGCGAACTGGTCAGCCAAGTAGTCGGCAATTTATTGAGTATTCCTATACATTATTACGCGCGTATTGATTTTAACGGCTTTGAAAAATTGATTGACGACCTCGGCGGCATTACTGTCACCGTGGACCGCGCTTTTACCGACGCGGAATATCCAGCACCCGAATTTGAATTTCAAGTGGTCAATTTCAAGACCGGCGCGCAAAAAATGAATGGTGATACGGCCTTGAAGTTCGCGCGTTCGCGCCATGGTAACAATGGCGAGGGTTCGGATTTCGCGCGCAGTTTACGCCAACAGAAAATTTTGATGGGTATTAAAGACAAGGCCACTTCTTTCGGCACACTGGCCAACCCGACGCGTATCAGTAAGATGCTGGGCAATTTACAACAATGCCTCGCCACCAATATGCAACTGGAAGAAATTTCTCAACTGGCGCGCCTGATTCAAGATGTGGATTTGAGCCAAGCCATCAGCTACAGTATCAACGACGCGCCCGATAATTTTCTGGTCTCGGGATATTCGGATATCGGGGCTTATATTTTGCGTCCCAAGACCGGCAATTTTGATGACCTGTCAAAATTCATCCGCGAAATTTTCGGCCAGACCAACGCGGCCACTCTTTCCGCCGCCGCGGCCGAGCATGCCAGCGCCTATTACGCGCCCATCACCAGCACTCCCGTCGTCGTCACCACTACGCCGCCGGTCAACATCTTGGTTTTAAACGGTACTATCAAAGACGGCCAAGCCGGCATTATCGCCAAACTTTTGAAAAACAAGGGCTTCATCGTCCCCCGCTTTGACAATGCTCCCAGCCAGGACTATGAGAAAACCGTGCTTTATACTATCAATGACAGCCCTGACACCAAAGAAGCCGCCGCGGATTTGAAAGAACTTTTTAGCGCCAATATGGCTTCCAAGTTGCCGGACACTGTGGCCGCGCAGATAAAAACTGGCGAAAATTTTGATTTTGTGCTTATCTTAGGTATAGACAGCTTAGACAAATAATTATGTTACCCCAAGAACTACCCGTGGTGGCCATTGTCGGCCGTGAAAATGTCGGCAAATCCACCCTCTTTAATCGGCTGACTGAGAAACAGCAGGCCTTGGTGTCAAAGGTTCCCGGCACCACTCGCGACCGCAATTACGGCCTCTGTTTTTGGCAGGGACGTTGTTTCCAAGTGGCGGATACCGGTGGCTTCAACGCGCGCCAGCTGAAAAATAAAATCAGCGACCAACTAGAGTCAGCGGTCTTTGAGGGTATTCAAAAAGCCATTGATGAATCGACGGCCGTGATTTTTATTTTGGACGGTTTGGAACCGCTGACCGCAATAGACAAAAATATCGTGCGCGCCCTGCGTGATTCCGGTAAACCGATTTTTTTAACCATCAACAAACTGGATAATCCGCGCCGGCGCAATAATTTTGACCCGGCCTTTGAACGGCTGGATTGGAAAGAAAGATTTTTAATTTCAGCCGCCAATGGCGTAGGCACGGGCGATTTATTGGATGCCATTGTCAAAACCATTGAACCGCCCTTGGAACAAGAGTTGGATTTAAAGACCTGGACCAGAATCGCCATTATGGGACGGCCCAATGTGGGCAAATCATCCTTGGCTAATGCCATTTTAAATGATGAACGCACTATTGTCAGCGACCAACCGCATACCACGCGCGCGCCGCAAGATATTTATTTCACTTACCGCGGCCAACATTTGCTTTTAATTGACACCGCCGGCCTGCGCAAACAAGCCAAAATTATTGAGGAGCTGGAAAAAAATAGCGCTGAGCTGGCCAAGGCCACTTTGGATAATTGCGATGTGGTTTTGTATGTCTTGCCTGCCAATGAACCCATCGGCCATCAGGACAAACATTTGATTGGTGAGATTATTGCCGCGCAAAAAAGCGTCATTATTATCGCCAACAAATTTGACCTGGCTGTAGCGGGCTATACCGTCAAGGACTACGAACATTATTTGCGTTATCTATTGCCATCTTTTGAATATTTGCCGGTACTCTGCGTTTCCGCCAAAAATAAAACCGGCATAGAGAAAATTTTACCCGCCGCCATCAAGGCCGCGCAGGCCCGCGAGATTGAGGTCAATCAAAAGGACTTGGATTGGCTTTTGGCCAACGCGCCCTTCACTCCTCCCACCAAAAAAAGACCCGGCACGCGCGCGGCCAGCAAAAAATTACTCAAAGTCCAGGGCTTACGGCAATGGGGCACGCGCCCGCCATATTTTGTAGTCATCGTCAATGAAAAACATTTGGCGCCGGCGGCTTTAGCTGATATTATTAAAAAGGCCTTGCGCCGTAAATATAAATTTTTTGCCACACCCATCAATGTTTATTTGAAAAACATTGGTGATGTTTAAAATATAAAATGAAAATCATCGTTGGCCTGGGCAATCCGGGCAGTCAATATCACAATACGCGGCACAATCTAGGCTTTTTAACGCTCAATCACTGGGCGGGCAAAGAGGCCACTTGGAAAAATAATTCACGGCTGCATTGTCTGGAGGCCTCGCTTTTCAAATTCGGTGAAAAGGTCTGGCTGGTGCAACCGCAAACCTTTATGAACGAATCTGGTTTGGCGGTCTCAAAATTCTTGCAAGCGCACCACGCGGATGCCGCCGACCTGCTGATAGTCCATGACGATTTGGATTTACCTTGGGGCAAGTTGCGTTTCAAAAATGGCGGTGCGGACGGCGGACACAACGGCATCAAATCCATCATTGAACATTTAAAAACCTCAGATTTCGCGCGGCTGAAAATCGGGATTTTTCAAGAGGAGTTTGCTATGATACCGGCCGAGAAATTGGTCTTGAAGACCTTTGGCGCGGGCGAAAAAGAGACGGCGGTGCCTGAGATTCTGGCGCGGGCCGGTCAAGCGCTGGATGCGTGGGTTGAGCTGGGGGCGGCTGTGGCGATGAACAAATACAATTAATTTTTGGATAAAAAAATCGACCCCCGTCCAATCTACATAAACATGATAAACATGGAATTATATGTAGATTGAACGGAAGGTCTTCTGTACGGCGAACTCATCTGTTTTCAGATTGCGTATCGTCGTCCCGCCGGCCCGAGATTTTCTCGGTAGCAGGAAAATTTAGTATAGGGTTTTTCGGGCTTTGGCTTGATCGCCAACGCCCGTTTCTGTTTTTTGTTTTTGCGCAATCGGGTCGGTGTAGAACCAAATACACCATGACCCCGTCCACCGCGCCCATCCAATGGCAACACGAGTGAAATTCCCGCTGATTAATCTTGCGTAATCATCGGGAAAATCTTTTTTCCACTCGGTTACCAAATATTTGGCGAACGCGGTTGAATTAACATAATCCGGGTTAATAAATTCCATCGCAAGCTCCACGCCTGGAATAACATTGCGATAAGAATTCTTTTCGGCGTTGATAGCCGCTTGAGCGCAGGCCTCAACGCGTTTTATAGTGTCCATCTTGATTGCCCCTCTGCCGGCATCAAATAGAACTTTGTTGATAGCTGCCAGAACTTCGTCAGTGGCGCCTATGACAAACTTGTCCACTTTGGGCAATTCCGTTGGTGTAGGGGAATCTAATGAATCATCGAGAGCAGTTTGGGCGGGGGCGACGGAAGGCGAGCCATTGGGATTGTTTAACAAAAGATTTTTTATTTCTTTAATGTCAGTTTCCACTCCGTCCAATCTGTCTGTCACATCATCGATAGCTACACGGTGGTTGTCTTGATTTGCTGAAAATATATCAAGGACACTTTGTATATCATCAGTGGTAAGCTGAGTTGAAGACGACAGAGAACCGTCACTTTCATTTTTACTCGTACCATAACCATTATTAGAATAATTGTTATTGGTATTTACATCCACATTTTCGTTGGGATGGTCGCTTAAATTATCTTCAGCGCGCGCGTATTCCGAATTATCATCCGATAAACTAGGAATAGGCACAAACTGATCGGGGTAAACGCCCGAAATCATTCCTGGATAAATGTGCCACTTGTTTTCTCCTACCGAATAGTTATAGTTGTTCTTTTTATACACTGACACATATATCTGTATTCTTCGCCCATTATCAATTTCGAATTCGTCAATATATGGTTTATCATCGCCAGCTTTAATAACCGCCGCTTTACCACCCCCTATATTGGCATCACGAATATTGCGTGCATGATAAGATGGAATAAGTTGATTAGTTCCCTTACTGCCAAATTGACCATGTTTACCGGATTGTAGAATAATCAAAAGGGCATCGGCGGGAGAATAGCTCCGCGCCTCCACTCTATATTTAGAACTGATTTTGGATTCGGATATTTTCCAAATTTTGACATCAACACCAAGGTAGTCATGCACAAAATATGCAGTAACTTCTTTAATGTCCTCGTCCTGCACCAGATATATATCATCGTGTTTCTGAAAGCCCAGAGCATCTTCTTCGGCAAAGAGCGCTGATAACCCGATTGCCACGATAACAGCAATCACAAATAAAATTCTCTTCATTTTATCTCCTTTTTGTTTTTTGTTTTTGTTTTTTTATTTCGTTACAAAAAGTAACACTTATCATTCTGCCTAGCAGCGCAGACCTTGGTTAAAAAATAACCAGGCCTGACTTTGGCTACTGACCTAGGTAAAGGAGGGGTAACCTGGGTGTTGGCCGCTGCCGGACAGAGTGATAAGTATTACTCAAGGAGAGTTGTCAAAGGTCTTTTTATGCTGACCATCTTAACATAAAATACCAGTCGTGTCAAGGTTTAAACGACAAATTAGCCAAAAATCCCCAAATGCCTTAAAATGAGATAATATAATTTAAATCGGTACCAATGACGGATAATTTACCCTATTTTCTGGGCTGGTCGCTGACCGGCAAGGTCGGACCGCAGAGATTCAAGCAATTAGAGCAGTTTTTCCATGGCAATTGGGCGGCTTCATGGCGAGCGGGCGCGGGTACGCTGGTAGAGGCCGGTTTTTCTCCTAAGCTGGCCAGCGAGCTAGCGGACTTCAAAAGTGGTCTGAATTTGGGCGAAGAATTAGATAAAATCCGCCAAGCGGGCATTGATTTGATAACCCTAGAAAGCCCCAATTATCCCCCGCTTTTACGGCAAATTTTTGACCCGCCTTTCCTATTATATACCCAAGGCGAGATACGGGACTGGCCGACACCCTTGGCGGTGGTTGGTTCGCGTAATTATTCACCCTACGGCCGGCGCGCCGTGACCGACCTCGTCACTGAACTAGCTCAGGCCGGCCTGACTATCGTCTCGGGTCTGGCGCTGGGCATTGACTCGCTGGCGCACGAAGCCGCCTTGCAGGCCGGCGGTTTGACAGTGGCGGTCTTGGGCAGCGGGCTGGGACAAATTTACCCTTCCAGTCATCGGCAATTGGCCGAAGATATTTTATCCAACGGCGGCGCGCTCATCAGCGAATACTCACCCAACGCCATGCCCATGAAATTCTTTTTTCCGCAACGCAACCGCATTATCGCGGGACTATCGCTGGGGGTCTTGGTGGTAGAGGGCGGACTTTTGAGCGGTTCACTGATCACCGCCCAGCGCGCCCTAGAAAGCAACCGCGAAATTATGGCGGTGCCAGGCGACATTTACCGCGAGACCTCGGCCGGCGCCAACAGCTTGATTCAACGCGGCGCCAAGATGGTGACCCAAGCCGCGGATGTGCTGGAGGTCTTTAATCTGCAAGCCGCCATGGAGAAAATTGAGATAAAAACCAAGTGGCAACCCAGCGACCCAACTGAAATCGCCATCGCCCAACATTTGGGTTCAGAGCCCATCCATATTGACAAATTGGCAGAATTGACTACACTAGATATATCATTATTGAATTCCACCCTCTCCCTGCTGGAAATCACTGGCAAGGTCAGGCATCTCGGGGGTATGAATTATGTTTTGAGCCGCTAGGACGAATTTTTTAAATAACTTTAATACAAGCACATGCTGTCAGAAAAAATTGCCAATCACTCTGCCAAGGTCGCTATTATCGGACAAGGTTATGTCGGTCTGCCGCACGCGGTCGGTATCGCGCGCGCGGGGTTTTTTGTTTATGGACTGGATATCAGCCAAGCGCGTGTGGATAACTTAAATCAAGGTAAGTCATACATAGATGATGTCAGCGATGCGGATTTACAAGAAATTATCGGCAAAAATTTATTCAAAGCCAGTACTAATTTTGATGCTATGGCCGAAGCCGATGTGGTGATGATTTGTGTACCCACGCCGCTGGACAATCATAAATTGCCAGATGTTTCATATATCAAATCCGCGGCTGAAGCCATCGCCAAATATTTACATGCCGGTCAATTGATAATTTTGGAAAGCACCAGTTATCCCGGCACCACCGAAGAAGCGGTCAAACCGATTTTGGAAAAAACTGGTTTGCGGGCGGGTGTGGATTTTCATTTGGCTTTCGCGCCGGAAAGAATTGACCCTGGCAATCAAATGCCACTCAACGAAATTACCAAAGTGGTTGGCGGCTGGACTGATCGTTGCGGCGAGCTGACCGCGCTTTTTTACGGACAATTTTTGAAAAATATCCATCGCGTGTCTTCTATGCGCGCCGCGGAAATGTGCAAGATTTTGGAAAACACTTTTCGCCTGATAAATATCTCTATGATTAACGAGCTGGCACTTTTATGCGGTAAGATGGAAATAGATATTTGGGAAGTGATTGAGGCCGCCAAGACCAAGCCCTATGGTTTTATGCCTTTTTATCCCTCGTCAAAAATCGGCGGACATTGTATTCCACTGGACCCGTTTTATCTCTCATACAAAGCCAAGGAATTTGGTTTCTGGCCACGCTTTATTGAACTGGCCGGCGAAATTAATGAAATGATGCCGCATTATGCTGTGACCAAAGTGGCCTATGCCCTAAACACTCAAAAAAAATCGGTGGCCGGCGCGCGCGTTTTGGTTTGGGGTGTCAGCTACAAAAAAGATATCGGCGATGTGCGCGAGGGTGCTTGTTTGGATATTATTCCAGAACTCTGGAAAAAAGGCGCGCAAGTGGATTATTTTGACCCCTTTGTGAAAAAAATAAATTTCCCTGAAAAAAATTTAGAGAGTATTATTTATACACCGACTGTTTTAAAAAATTACGACTTGGTTTTGATTTTGACCGACCACTCGCAATTCAATTATGACGAAGTCGCGCTCAACTCCAATCTGGTAGTAGATACGCGCAACGCCATCAAGTCGCGCAAATATAAACATGTTTTCGGCTGGTAATTAATTTTAAATTTAAACTTTAAATTCTCGGTTATGAAATTTTTACTCATCGGCAACGGCTTTATCGCTCCACGGCATCGCGAGGCCATTGAAAAAATCGGCGGAGAAATTGTCGGCACCCTTAGTTTGGACCACGATCCGGAGGCCTGGCGGGAGGCCATCAAAAACACCGCGGCGGATTGCGTGGTGGTTTTAACTCCCAATGACCTGCACTTTGAGATGACTAAACTGGCAGCGGATTGCGGCAAAATCGTACTCTGCGAAAAACCCTTGGCCATCACTTCGGAGCATTTGGAAATTTTGAGCGCTTATCCCAATATCTTTACCGTTTTACAATTGCGCTATCATCCGGATATTGAAAAAATCAGGGCGGAACAATTGACAGAAAATGGCAAAAAACATGAGATTGAAATGGATATTTCGGTTTATCGCGACGATTTATATTATACCGGCTGGAAGGGTCAAACCGCGCGTTCTGGCGGTGTATTATTTAATTTAGGTATTCACTATTTTGACCTGCTCTTATATTTATTCGGACCAGCTACTGAAATTACACTGGAAAATTTGGACGACAAGACCGGCACTGGTGTGATTGCCGGCGAAAATTATCATTGCCATTTCAAAGTAAGCACCGACGCGCCGCGCGACGATCAGAAACGGGTTTATAAAATCAACGGCACGGCCTACAATTTTTCTTCACAAGACAATTTGTCTTTTGAGGACTTGCACCGCTTTGTTTATCAGGATTTGTTAAAGGGTCAGGGTATCACTCCACAAGAAGCCGCCAAGTCCACGCGCGTGATTGAGACCTTGATCGCGCAAGCCAAATAATCAACCGCGGATTAAACTTTTTAGATATTTAAATTAAAAAATATGGCAGACAAAGAATATTGGGCGCACCCGAGCGCGGAAATTCATCCCGAAGCCAAGGTAGGCGCGGGCACTAAAATTTGGCAAAACAGCGTACTACTGGACGGCGCGCAAGTCGGCGACCGTTGTACCATCGGGCACAATTGTTTAATTTGCGGCCAGGCCAAATTGGGCGAGGGCGTCAAATTGGAATCCAATACCGATGTTTGGGATTTGGTAGAGCTGGAGGATTATGTTTTTGTCGGACCCTCAGTGGTCTTCACCAACGACCCCAACCCCCGCGCGCGCTATCCCAAGCGGGACTTCCCTACTTATGGCGCGTGGAAAAAAACATTGGTCAAATATGGCGCGTCCATCGGGGCTAATGCGACTATTGTCTGTGGCGCGACCATCGGCCGCTGTGCCATGATTGGCGCGGGCTCGGTCGTCACCAAAGATGTGCCGGACTATGCTTTGGTCGTCGGAGTGCCGGCCACCAAAATTTTGGGGTGGGTCTGCGAATGTGGTAATCGCTTGGAATTTGAAAACGACCACGCTACTTGCAAAATTTGCGGGCGGAAATATCAGAAAAACGGCGAACAAGTCAGTGAATTATCAGACGGTACGGACGGTTCGGTGGCGGACAATTCGGCGATGACCGTTTAAGGACAACTATTTTAAAATTTTAAACCTATGTTAAATTTTTTGGACTTAAAAAAAGAATATCTACCCATCAAAAAAGAAATTGACGCAGCCATTAAACGCGTGGTGGACAATACGGCCTTTATCGGAGGACCGGAAGTGGCCGAATTTGAAAACGCGGTCGCCAAATTTTGCGGAGTTAAATACGCCATGGGCGTCAATTCGGGCACCGATGCCTTATTGTTGGCGCTCAAAGCGCTGGATATAGGCGCGGGCGATTTGGTTATCACCACGCCCTTTACTTTTATTGCCACCGCGGAAATTATCGCCAACCTAGGCGCCACACCGATTTTTTCTGACATTGAGGCGGATAGTTTTAATTTGGATTGTGCCAAATTAGAAAAAACCATCGCGAATATGTCTGTCAAAGAGCGCGCCAAATTAAAAGCCATCATTCCCGTGCATCTCTTCGGACAAATGGCGGATATGGCCTCCATTATGAAAATCGCCAAAAAATATAAGCTGGCCGTGATTGAAGACGCGGCGCAATGTTTCGGCGCGGAGATGGGCGGAGCGCGCGACAAAAGCGGCAAAAAATCCGGCGCCATCGGCACACTGGGTTGCTTTAGTTTTTTTCCGTCAAAAAATTTAGCTAGCTACGGCGATGGTGGCATGATAGTCACCAATGACGCTAAACTGGCGGAGAAAATTCAGTTATTCAAAAATCACGGCTCGTCAAAAAAAGAAAAATATAATCATCTCTGTTTGGGGATGAATTCGCGTTTAGATGCTATACAAGCGGCGGTTTTACGCGTTAAATTAAAATATCTGCCGGCGCGCAATAAAAAAAGACAGGCGCTGGCCAAATATTATCAGCAAAAATTACAGGGTGTCGGCGATTTAATTTTGCCGGCAGTTAAGTCCGAAAAAGGCCACAGTTTCAATCAATACACCCTGCGCACAGGACAGCGCGACCAATTACAGACCTATTTGACCGCGCAAGGCGTTCCGACTAATATCTATTACGCCAAGGCGCTACATCAACAGCCGGCCTTTAAATATCTGGGTTATAAGGCAGGCGCTTTTCCGGTGGCGGAAAAAGCCGCGCGCGAAGTAATTTCAATTTCGCTCTATCCGGAATTGCCGCGCGCCGACCAGGATTTGATTATCAAACATATCAAGGATTTTTTCAAAAAATAAACACCTTCAAAAAATAAACACATGCAATTACTCATTGTAGAATCACCCACCAAGGCCAAGACCATCGCTAAATTTTTGGATAAAAAATTCAAAGTGGAATCGTCGTTTGGTCATGTGCGCGACCTGCCCAAACGCGAGTTGGGCATTGACCTGGAACATAATTTCGCGCCCACTTATGTCGTGGCGCGCGTTAATCAAAAACGGGTGACAGCGCTGAAAAAATTGGCCGCCAAAGCCGACAAGGTCTATCTGGCGACTGATGCGGACCGCGAGGGAGAGGCTATCAGTTGGCATTTGCAAGAAATTTTTAAACTACCCAAAGATAAAATCGCGCGCATCGCTTTTCACGAAATCACCGCGGCGGCTGTCAAAGAAGCCATTGAACACAGCCGTCAAATTGATTTGAACTTGGTGGACGCGCAACAAGCCCGACGGATTTTGGATCGTTTGGTGGGCTACAAATTATCACCTTTCTTGTGGAAAAAAGTAGTGCGCGGACTTTCAGCCGGACGGGTGCAATCGGTGGCCGTGCGTTTGATTGTGGAACGGGAACAAGAAATTGAGGCCTTCAAGCCGGAAGAATATTGGAATTTGGAAGCGGATTTCGCGGCGGGGACGGGCAAAGGTAAAAAAACCAGTACCAGCAAAAATAAGGATATGGGCGCGGACCAAGGCGCGGGTGCGTCAGATGCCGAAAATAAATTCCGCGCGCAATTACAACAAGTGAGTGGTAAAAAATTAAGCCAATTCAGTTTGCGCGACGGCCTGGCGGCTGAAAATTGGGCCAAAGAAATTCGCGCGCAAAAATTTTCCGTCGCGACTGTCACCCCCAAAACCACGCAAAAAAATCCCCTGCCACCTTTTACTACTTCTACTTTACAACAGGCCGCCAATAATCGCTTGGGCTTTTCCGCTAAACAAACCATGATGCTGGCACAACGCTTATACGAAGGCGTGGATTTGGACAAATTGGGCTCGGGCGGTTTAATCACCTATATGCGTACCGATTCTTTGAATCTGGGAGATAATTTTCTAAACGAAGCCGCGGCTTTTTTGAAAAAAACCTACGGCGCGGAGTACGCGCTGGAAAACCCGCGCAGATTTAAGACCAAATCCAAGTCCGCGCAAGAGGCGCATGAGGCCATTCGTCCGACGCGCGCCGACCTCACGCCCGACCAAGTCCGACCCTTCCTAGACCCCAAGCAATTCAAACTCTATGATTTAATCTGGCGGCGCGCTCTCGCCTCCCAAATGCCGCCCGCCAAAGTAGATAATTTAATCGTGGATATCGCCAGCGCTGACAAAAAATTTGTTTTTCGCGCGCGCGGTTCACGGGTGAATTTCCCCGGCTTTTTGCAGGTCTATCAATTGAAAGTGGACGAAAATATCTTGCCGGAATTAACCGCCGCGCAAGCGCTGGATTTAATCAAGCTGGACACCTTGCAACACTTCACTCAACCGCCGGCCAGATTTACCGAGGCCAGTTTAGTCAAAGCACTGGAAGAATACGGCATCGGCCGGCCTTCCACCTATGCCCCGATTATCAACACCATCAAATTGCGCAATTATGTCACCAAGGAAGAGCGCTGTTTCAAACCAACCGAAATCGGCACGCTGGTGACCAAGGTCTTGACCGAACATTTTCCAAACATTATGGATTATGAATTTACGGCCGGCATTGAAGACAAACTAGATAAAGTAGCTGATGGTAAAGAGGACTGGCAAAAACTTATCGGTGATTTTTATACCCGCTTTGAAAAATTATTAACCGAAAAAACCAAATCCGTAGATAAAAAGGAATTAACCGAAGAAGCCACCGACCATCTTTGCCCCAAATGTGGCAGCCCGATGGTGATAAAATTGGGACGCTTTGGTAAATTTTTGGCCTGCTCCAAATATCCAGAATGTAAAACCACCCAACCACTAGGCAATGATGGCGAACCAGAACCGCCGGAATTGATTGATGAAAAATGTCCCGAATGCGGCAAACCCATGCAAATTAAAACCGGCCGCTTTGGTAAATTTTTGGCCTGCTCGGACTATCCTAAATGTAAATATACCAAGCATATAGTCAAATCCACTGGCATCACCTGCCCCAAATGCGGCAAAGGTGAAATTGTGGAAAAACGCTCCAAACGCGGCAAGACCTTTTACGCCTGCTCGGCTTATCCCGCTTGCAAAAATGCCTATTGGTCCAAGCCCACCGGCGAAAAATGCCCGGAATGCGGCTCGCTCTTGGTTTATGGCGCCAAAAATACCATCGTCTGCAGTCAGAAGGGTTGCGGATATAAAAAAGCGGCCGAGTAAAATATGTTTAGTTGCAACTATTGACCTGTGTATAAGTGTATGCTACACTTTAGTTGTCTTTCGGTTATAGTTATATAACTGAAGGGGTATTACATCCAAGGGTCACCCTCCACGCGGAGGGTGATTTTTTATATCTTCATTGTCCCACCCGATGTCTAAGTTCATATCTCCAAATATCATCTTGAATTTCCAACACATCAAAATATCCGTCACCACCGGTTCTTAATTCTTCGGACACATTATTTTTTGAAGAAAAAATATAAACTTTTTTATTACGACTTCTTAGGTGCGAAACTAGGGCCAAAAAATCAGAATCACCGCTGAACAAAACGGCTGTATTGTATTTTTCTATATGGAACATGGCATCAATGGTGATTTCCACATCCATATTCCCCTTTTCTTGGATGACTTGGCCGTGTTCGCCCATCAAATGTATCCTTTTTAGTTCCTTTTTTCTAACTTCAAAGTCGAGCCCCTTTTTGAGAAATGTAAAAAATTTGTGTTTTAAATTAAGATCGTAGTTTCTTGTGCCATCGGCCGGATAGGCGGCATAATAAAAAATTTTAAGTTCAAAGACCTCAAACTTATCGCCCAAATATACTTTCAATTTTTCAAAATCAAACAACATCCCCTTAGCTTTTTGTGCCTGCCAAAGATTTGAAGCATCAATAAAAACATAAACGATATTTTCCATATTCGTATATTTTTCCCTACTCCAAAATCTTCTGCACTATCTTGCCCAGCTGGTCGCGGTCATAAAAATGAATGACAATTTTTTGCGTGACACCGCGGTTGACCACCTCTACCTTGGTATTTAAATGTTCCCGCAGGCGGTCTTCATACATTTGTGCTTCGGCATCATGTTTGGGGGCGCGTGAAGCCCCGCCAAATCTTTTGACTGACATTTCAATATTACCACCGCCGGTTTCGCCCGATAATCGTTTACGATAATACTCCAACTGACTTTCCTCGGTCGGCAAAGACAGAATAGTGCGCGCCTCACTGTAAGTAATTTTACCCTCGCCCAGTCCTTTTTGAATTTCTTCGGGCAAATTTAACAAGCGGATGGTATTGGAAATTACCGGGCGGCTCTTGCCGGTTTTCTCGCCGATTTCTATATGCGAAAAATGGAATTCGTCGGCTAATTGTTTGTAAGCGCGGGCTTCTTCAATCGGGTTCAAATTTGAGCGCTGAATATTTTCAATCAAAGCCAAGACCAACTTATCTTGATTATTGGCCTCACGCACAATCACCGGAATTTTTTGCAATTTTAATTTTTCCGCCGCGCGCAAACGCCGTTCGCCGGCAATCAGCTGATATTTGCCATCCATCAAGCGCGTCACCACAATCGGTTGTAAAATCCCATGCTCGCGAATGGAATCCATTAAGTCCTGCAAGTCCTCTTCACCAAAATCCCGCCGCGGCTGGAAAGGATTGGCCTCCACTTCAGATGGCGGCACCCAAAAAACCCGCTCCTTGTCGGAAAGTTTGACATCGTCATCGTTGGTATGAGCATTTTGAGGAATGAGCGAGCCCAGGCCGCGACCCAGGCCAAAACTTTTTGGCATAACTATTTATGGCTAAAGCTATTTAAAATTTCCAATTCACTGTCTAAATTAATAATCTCCTGACCCAGATTGTAATAGGCCTTGGCACCGCGCGAGCTGTTGTCATAATCAAAGATGGACTGCCGATAACTCGGCGCTTCGGCCAATTTGACATTGCGCGGGATGGCCGTGCGAAAGACCCGCCCGGGAAAATGCTGATACAATTCCAACCAGACCTCGCGCGCCAACCGTTGTCTTTGCTCATACATCGTGATAACCGCGCCTAGAATCTCCAGCTCGGGATTGAGCGAATTTTTAATCAAATCAATGGTATTCAGTAATTGACTCAAGCCCTCCAAAGCAAAATATTCGGCCTGCACAGGAATTAAGACCTCTTTGGCGGCCGTCAGACCATTGACCGTCAGCAAGTCCAGCGAGGGCGGACAGTCAATCAAAATATAATCGTAATCATCATTGACTTGGCGCAAGGCCTGCGCCAAACGGTATTCGCGCTTATCCTTGTCCACCAGTTCCACCACTCCACCAGCTAAATCCATGCTGGCCGGCAAAATATCCAAATTCGGAATCACTGAAGGCATAATGGCTTGGCGCAACGGTATCTGGTCCAAAAGCGCGCGATAAACCCCGTTGGTAATTTTGTTGACCTCCACACCCAGACCGGAAGTGGCATTGGCCTGCGGGTCCATATCCACCAGCAAACCACGCTGGCCTTGGCGCGCCAGAAAAGCCGCCAGATTCACCACGGTGGTGGTTTTGCCCACACCCCCCTTTTGATTCGTAACTGCTATAATTCGTGCCATGAAAATAATTATTATGATTAATTATACCGTAAAAAAAATCGTTTGACAACAAAAAAATCGCAAAGAATTTTGACGGCCGGACAGTTTGACAAAAAGCCGGCGGCGCGGTAAGATATGGACATAATTTAAGCGCGCCGAGGTGGTGGAATTGGTAGACACGCAGGTCTCAAAAACCTGTAGGGGCGACTCTGTGCGGGTTCGATTCCCGCTCTCGGCACCAGACATATTTTGTTGTTTATGGATAAATCGGAACAGTACCAAGAAAGATGTTTAGATATTGCAAGAGAAAACAACTCCGTATATTGGAGTATTGTTGTCTGTTAATAGTTTGTAAATAAATGTTATTAACCCTGCGGTCTTGCCACGGGATAATTTACAAAATAATTTTATGATGCACAAATTTTGGAAAAATACATTTGATGAGGAAGGATGGGAACTACTAGAGGCAACCAAGGAGGAAGTTGAACAAATTATTGATATATTTATAGGAGACAAAATAGACCCTCAAGTTTTGCTCTCTAATCTTGAGGCGTTATCACAAGCAGATACACCTAGACGATCTATTGACATTAAACCATGCTCTAATATTGAGGCACTATTACAAGCAGATACACCTTATTTCAAAAAAACAGATAAATCTGTAAAATCCGCATCATGTTCAATTTTAAATTCACCTAAAACACAAGGAGGTATCTCATTCTGGTCATTTGTCAATAGACCACGGGCTATTCCTTTGTGGTTTCTTGCGGCTTATCCCGACATCATGCTTTGGTGGGATGAGTGGCAAGAAAAACATCACTGTAATTCCGATGATGAAATGACGGAGTTTATGGAATTATTCGGGATGAAAGTTGGAGATTCACTGGAAGATTTTATAAATAACAAAGGGAAAACGCCTCCCAAATATCTTAAAAATTTAATTCAGTCATATAAAGAAATAACTGGGAAAGCACTAGAAACAACGGTGAAAAATTTAGAAGATGACTTATATGCGGGTGCTGAATTCCTCAAAATGCTTGGGTCCGAAAGTAATTCTACTTTTATTGCAGAAAATACAACTAAATATTACCTAGAGCTATCGAAAAACTATAGTGATAGATTCGGCAGCGATGCTTCGTTATTAGCCACGGCGGGAATTCTTGACGCACAAGGTTATATATTCATACAACAAAAAATTAATCCACAAGAAATAATAAACATGGCGAGTACGTCGATTGAGACAAAAAATGATCCATTGGTAGAGTTTATTATTAATTTAGAAATAAAATTGTTTGGTGTTGATAATCCTAATATGGATATCGGTGACATAAAAGGTGTTTGTGAGGAACAACGGCCAAATATCGAGAAGGCGATTCAGAAAGTAAAAGATGACTATATTAGCGAACCTCATTTTGCCTCCAACACAAATGGCTTAATGCAATCACACCAATTTAAATCGCTTAGAGAGTTAATTGGCATTAAAGAATGAAGTGGACTAAAGAAACAGCAATAATAGAACTTGATAACCTTGCGGATCAAGCCAGCGTATTACATGGTCTTAAGAGAAATTGTGAAGAACATATTAGATGGATTGTAAAGACGCGCCGTTTTCTTGCGGAAGTTTTTGGTGAGGAATCAACATATTTTACAACTTTCGCCTCTTTCACTTGGAATAAACGGGGTAGTTATATGCTTGGTGGTCCTGCTCACCCCAACGAAAGTTTTAATATACAATTAGGAATAGAGCGGGTTAATCAAGAAGCATATGAAAAAGAACTTGGTGTTGCCAGCGGTCTATTACTTGCCGCAAAAGACGAGCTTGAAGAGACAGAAAAAATTGATGAAGTTTATAAAAGAAAAGACACTAAGCCTGAAACAAGTTTGATCCTGAAAATTATTAACTTGGCAGAATACAAACTACGCAAGGTTGTCAGAAAAGAGCCAACAAATGAAAAAGGGGTCCAAGATGCCTTTGAAAGCATACTTGTCGGAGCTGATATTTCTTTCTCGCGAGAAACAGAGCGAATAGAATATTCATCAAAAACTTATACTCCCGATTTTACAATGGAAAGAGCGGGACTCGCCGTGGAAATTAAGTTCTGCAATCATAAAGAACGGGAGAAAGAAATTATTGCCGAAATTAATGATGACATTCTTGCTTACAAAACAAAATATGGAAATATTGTTTTTGTTATTTACGATATTGGCTGTATTAGAGATATGGAAAAATTTTCCAAAACTTTTGAGAATCAAGATGATATAATTGTGAGAGTTATAAAACATTGATTATGGCGACAGAAGCCATGACAACCATAGAAATTTCTGCCATTAGTTAATTCATAGGGATTAATAAAAAAATATGACATTAGATGAAGCTGAAAAAATTTTTAAAAGTTGGCAGAATTTTATGCAAATTGCTGATAAATTTTTTAGACTTCAATTGCCAATTCCAGATTCTTTTTTGCCATACCCAATGGAAGCATTACAAGAGGGATTAAATATTATGTCAAAATTCTATTTTGATTCTGGAGACAAGACAATGTCTAAGCTTATTCAAGATACTATGTGGGGATATTTGACACGTTGTAAAAAAGACGAGGAAGCATTAGAAGATATAAAAAACCATTTAAATTTTATGTTTGAAAATTTAGAATTAAAGAAAGTCTTAATTGAAAAATTGCATGAAAGCAGGGATAATTTCAGGCAAAAATAAGATAAAAAATTAAAGAAAATAAAAAAGTAATAGCATCACATTAATAGGTACTTTTTTGCTTTTAAACCACCCACCCCTTGCCTAATCGTATCAATTTGATACGATTAGAGTACCTAAATGATACGCAAATGACCAAATTGTCCCTCAAACAGCAAAAAATTCTGGCTTTGTTTCTAAAACAAGGCGTTTTGTCATCTTCGGATATTCACGCCGAATTGGGCAAGACAGACGAAAAAATATCGCTAGTGACTATTAAACGAGAATTATCTGCTTTGGCAGCTGATAATTTTTTAACTGTTGGCGGGGCCGGACGCGCCACCAATTACACCATCAGCGCCCAAGGACGAATTTTTGCCGATGTTTCCGCCCATGATTATTGCGCCGTAGAACCAGACCAGCGCTATGGGCTAAACCACTATAATTTTGATTTGCTACCTCAATGGCCGACGGATATTTTTACCGCGGCTGAATTAAAAACACTAGAAGATGCCACCGCCGAATACCAAAAAAGAACCAGCGATTTACCGATAGCCATTCAAACTAAAGAATTGGAACGATTAACCATAGAGTTATCTTGGAAGTCGTCAAGAATTGAAGGTAATACCTACACGCTTTTGGATACCGAAAAATTAATTTTAAAAAACGAGACCGCCGTTGGGCATGACAGCAAAGAGACACAAATGATTCTAAATCATAAAGACGCTTTTAAGTTTGTTTATGAAAATTCTGCTGAATTCAAGACCTTAACCAAACAAAATTTGGAAAAATTACACGAAATTTTGGTCAAGGACTTGGATGTGGCTACAAACTTAAGGCAAAGAATAGTCGGCGTCATCGGCTCCATTTATCAGCCGCTAGATAATCAGTTTCAGATTTTGGAGGCAGTGGAACAACTCGGCAAAATTATAGCTAAAATGTCTTCGCCCTACACTAAGGCAATGACGGCATTGTTGGGCATTAGCTATATCCAACCCTTTGACGATGGCAACAAAAGAACCGGCCGCCTGATGGCCAATGCATTGCTTCTGGCACATCAACGCGCGCCTCTTTCCTATCGCAGTGTCAATGAAAATGACTACCGCGAGGCCATTTTGGTATTTTACGAATTAAATTCCATTATTCCCTTCAAAAAAATCTTTGTGGAGCAATATGACTTTGCCGCCAGAAATTACGCGGTCAAATAGTCAAAAAATATTCTCCCCTTGCTAAAATCTCAAAAATAGCTATACTTATTGATAGTATTCGTCTTTTGGCGCGGGGTAGAGCAGTTGGCAGCTCGCCAGGCTCATAACCTGGAGGTCGTTGGTTCAAATCCAACCCCCGCAACCAAATCTTTTTCTTTTTACATATTTAGGGGCCCAAAGCCCCAATGTGCCGAGGTAGCTCAGTTGGTTAGAGCACAGGACTCATAAGCCTGGGGTCGTGGGTTCGAATCCCACTCTCGGTACCATTTTTACACGCCCCCATAGCTTAGTGGTAAAGCAACTGCCTTTTAAGCAGCTGATACAGGTTCAATTCCTGTTGGGGGTACCATAAATTTTGACTTCTATATAGCCCTAACGGCAGGTGTTCCCACGCCCCCATAGCTTAATGGTAAAGCAGTTGACTCTTAATCAATTAATCTAGGTTCGATTCCTAGTGGGGGTACCAGAGTATATTTGCAAAATTTAATTATATTCTAAAATTCGTTTCTATGGCCAAAATTAAAGTTTTAATTGAGGGCTATGTGAAAGAAGAAAAAGGTAGCATATTTGCATCGTCAACAACTGTTTTAATTAGTGAAAATAATTTAAATATCATTGTTGATCCGGGAACAAACAGAAAATTACTGTTGGATGCTTTGGCCAAAGAAAATTTGTCTACTAGTGATATAAACTATGTGATTTTGACGCATTATCATTTGGACCACCTATTATTGGCGGGAATTTTTGAAAATGCCAAAGTTTTGGATAACGGAGAAATTTATTCATGGGACGGAAAAATAGAATCACACGGCGGAAAGATTTCAGGAACTGACATTGAAATTATCAAAACGCCAGGGCACGACATGTTCCATTGTTCCATTTTGGTAAAAACCGAAGAATTTGGAATGGTTGCTATAGCTGGCGATGTTTTTTGGTGGCAAGACGGCCAACCACAAAAAACCGACCAAGAAAGTTTAATGCAACTTGATGATATATATGTGAAAAATCATGAGGATTTATTGAACAGCCGAAAAAAACTTTTAGAAATTGCGGATTATATCGTTCCGGGACATGGAAAAATGTTTAAAGTTGAGAAATGGTAAAATGGACAATATTCATTCCGAACAACAATTAATCATCCAAAAAGTCGCCGATGAAGTAAGGGCTAAACTCGAAGGCGAGGGGTCGGGACATGATTGGTGGCATATCGTACGCGTATGGAATATGGCCAAACACATTGGTGCCGGCGAAGGCGCTGATATGTTTATAGTGGAATTGGCCGCGCTTTTACATGATATTTCCGATTGGAAATTTAACAACGGGGACGATACTATTGGTCCCAAAATAGCTCGGCAAATTCTGGAAAAATATTTTGTGCCAACTGAAATTATAGACCAAGTTTGCGATATTATTATCACCGCATCTTTTAAGGGCGCTGGTGTAAAAACAGAAAAAATGAAAACGCTGGAAGGCCAGGTGGTTCAAGATGCCGACCGGCTGGACGCGATTGGGGCGATTGGCATCGCTCGGGCTTTTGCTTATGGTGGACATAAAAATCGTCAAATGTATGACCCCGACAAAAAACCAGCTGAGCACCAATCTAAAGAAGAATATATTCATAACGAAGGTTCCACAATCAATCATTTTTACGAAAAACTTTTGCTTCTCAAAGACAGAATGAATACTGAAACCGCCAAGAAATTGGCTGAAAGCCGCCATCGTTTTATGGAAGAATATCTGGACAGATTTTTTCAAGAATGGGATGGAAAAATTTAAAAACTATACCTAACAAAATGGAAAAATCTTACATAGCCAAAGCCAAAAAACTTCTAAAGGAGGCGGGCGAGATGAACCCCGGTCCGTGGGTTGCGCATTGTCTCAATGTCGCCAAAGCCGCCGAGATTATTGCCAAACATCACCCAAAACTTGACCCTCAAAAGGCCTTGGTGGCCGGATTGTTGCACGATATTGGACGGCGAAACGGATTTTCTTATCTACGGCATACTACTGATGGTTACAATTTTCTTTTAACTACAGAATTCAAGGACTACGCCAGATATTGTTTGACACATTCATTTTTAGTAAAAAATCGTCTGGCCTATTCTGGAGAAAACGACTGCGCTGCCAAAGAAAATAAATTTCTTGATGATTATCTGAAAACCGTCAAATATGATTTATATGATGAACTGATTCAGCTTTGCGATGTATTGGCCAGCGCCGAAGGATTTTGTTTGATGGAAAAACGCATGCTGGATGTGGTTTTGAGATATGGCTTCAATGATTTAATTATAGACAAATGGAAAATGAATTTTAAACTTATGGATAAATTTTCCAAAGCCACACAAAAAAATATCTACAAATTATTGCCAGGAGTAGTTGAAACAACTTTTGGTTTTAAGAAGTAAAAATATGTCCAAACCCATCTTCAAAATCCTCTCTTCCCCTCTGGCGGTTTTTGCCTTGAATGTTCTACTGATTATATTTTTCAACATCGCCATCACCTGGCCGGATTATGATATCCCCATGCATATTCTCGGTGGCGCTTCCATAGGCATTGCCGCGATTTTAATTCTGAAATTTTACGCGCCCAAAAATAAAATTCCCCTGCCCCGAGGAATTTCCACGCTTTTTATTTTAGGTCTGGTCACCATCGCGGCGGTCTGGTATGAATTCGCCGAATATTTGGTAGATTACTTTGAACTTATCCCGACAGTACAGATGCAATTCGGATTGCGCGACACCATGGGCGATTTATTCCTTGGCACCGTTGGCGGATTGGCGACGGCGCTTTGGTGCTGGTTTAAAAAATAATTACTTCTGCCCAAAACACCGCTCCAATTCCTCCAACTCGCGCCAACGCGTTTCTATTTCAGTTTGTAATTCCTGAATGACCGCCGCGTTTTCCGGCTTAAACAAATGCGCGAAACGGTCTTGGGTCTTGATGAATTCAGTCACCGGCAAATTTTGACTCGGCCGGTAATTTATTCTGTATCTGCCATTTTCTATCTCATACAACGGCCAAAAACGCGTCTCCACCGCCAAGCGCGCCACTTCCAAAGTCATGGCGGAAGGATATTTCCAATTGGCCACACAGGGCGAAAAAACATTCAAAAAAGCCGGACCGTCAGCCGCGAAGGCCTTGACCGCTTTTTGATACAAATCCTGCCAATGAAAAACCGAGGCCTGCGCTACAAACGGAATATGGTGCGCCGCCACAATAGCCATCAAATCCTTGCGGCGTTGGGTTTTGCCGGAACTTTCTTGGCCAGCTGGCGTGGTGGCAGTAGATGCCCCAGGCGGCGTGGCCGATGACCTTTGACCACCAGTATTCATATAACCCTCATTGTCATAGCAAAGATAGACAAAGCGCTGTCCCCGCTCCAGCGCGCCCGACAAGGCCTGGAGCCCGATGTCGTAAGTCCCGCCGTCCCCACCACAGGCCAAAAAGCGCACCTCTTTAGCCATTTTGCCGCGCTTTTTGAGTGCCTGATAGGCCGCCTCCACACCGGAAATGGTCGCGGCGGCGTTTTCAAAGGCATTGTGAATCCACGGCACATTCCATGAAGTAAAGGGATAAATTGTGGTCGTCACCTCTGAACACGAAGTCGCGTTGGCCACCACTAACTCGTGGCCGCAAGCCGCCATCACCGTGCGCAAAATTATCGGGATAGCGCAACCAGCGCAAGTGCGATGACCCGGCGCTAGACGATTTTGTTGTTGAATTTTGGCAATAATTTCTTTGGGGTCCATATAATTAACAACTTTTTAAAATTTAATCTCTCAGCCCTAAATATTTTTCAGTTTGATTTTGTTCGCGCGCTTGTCCACGCGGCGTGTGCTTCAAATCCGCGAAAACATTTTTAATTTCTTCGGGGTACAAATCGCGGCCGCCCAGACCATAAATATAACTGCTGACCAGCGGCGCTGATTTCAACGAGCTCAAAGCCAAGCGCACATCACTCACCAATGGTGCTTGCGCCCCCGGAGCCATCGCTCTATCCAAAACCGCCACCCCCGCGCAATTTTGTAAAATTTGCGCCAGTGCCAGATATTGAAACGGCCGATACAGACGAATTTTTACCATGCCCACCGGCTGGCCCTGCGCGCGCAACTCATCCACTGCGTCTTTGGCGGTTCCCGCGGCCGAACCCATGACTACAAGGGCGTATTCGGCATCTTCCATTTGATACTCTTCGCACCAAGCGTATTTTTGACCCAATAAATTTTTAAACTCCCCTGCCACGGTTTCCAGCGCCGCTGGCACTTGCGCCATAGCCTGTTGCTGTTGGTATTTAATTTCAAAAAAGTAATTCGGCAGAGCCAACGGGCCGTAGCTGACCGGCTTTTCAAAATTCAGTAGACCATATTCGGCCTGGCGTTCGCCCAAAATTTGGCGCACCGCCGCGTCATCGTAAATTTTCACCGGCTCCACATTGTGCGAAGTAAAAAAACCATCTTGGATCACCATTGTCGGCAATAAGACCTTTTTGTCTTCCGCTAAACGCACCGCCAACAAACTCAAATCGTAGGCCTCTTGCGCGGTCTCGCAAAAAAGCTGTATCCAGCCGGCATCGCGAAAACCCATCACATCGCTATGGTCGCCATGGATATTGATAGGCGCTGACAAAGCGCGCGCGGCCACCGCCATGACAATCGGCAAACGCAAGCCAGCCGCCACCCACAAAATCTCAGCCATATAGGCCAGACCTTGGGATGAAGTCGCTGTCAATGCGCGAACGCCGGCCGCCGACGCTCCCACGATGGCACTCAAAGCCGAGTGTTCCGATTCGGCCAAAATAACTTCGCTGCTGACGCGGCCGGCCGCCACAAGCTGAGCGAAGGTTTCTATAATCGGGGTTTGGGGGGTGATGGGATAGGCGCAGACCACCTCCGGGTCAATCTGCCTCCAGGCCTCGGCCACCGCCGCCCCGCCCGTCAAGGCCCTTAAATTGTTTTTATTTTCAGTCATAATTATTTTTCTGTTTCCGCTTGCATAATAATCGCTTTGACCGGACAAATTTGCGCGCAAATACCGCAACCCTTACAGAAATCAAAATCCGTCTCCACGCGCCGGCCATCTTTGACCGCAATACAATTTTCCGGACAGGCCTGCACGCAACGCAAACATTGAATACACTTGGTCGGCAAATAATTTGGCTTCAAACTGCGCCAACTGCCGGTGGGTGTTTGCGTACTGCTATTTTCAGCCGGAGATAAAACACCGCCAATTTTTAACTCCGAAGATTTTTTTAGCACTGTATCCATATTAATTTCTTGATAATATTTGGTATTTGTCATTCCCGCGCAGGCGGGAATCTGTTTTTTGTTTTTTATTTTTATTTAAACCGATAACCGGCTTCCATGGCCGCCAAATTTTTCTCAATCAATTCAGGTTTTTTATCAGCAAAAACAGCGCGCAAAACCGCTTGCAGAGATTCATATTTGACCGGCTGCGAAACTTTCAGCAACAAACCCAGCAAGACCGTATTGGGACGATTGGCGCCAAGAATTTTCAAAGCGATTTCCGAGGCCGGCAAAGTGTAAATTTTCCCCGGCCAAGTATATTTTTTGCGCAAAACCTCGGCACTGAAATTTGAATTAACCAGCAAAATCGTTTCACTCGTCGCGCCAGACACAAAGTCCACCACCTCCAACAAACTAGTATCCAGCACCAAGACCGCGTCTGGATGTAGAATTGGATAATGCGCGCGAATTTCTTGGTCATCAAGGCGGCAATAAGACACCACCGGCGCACCCGTGCGTTCGGGGCCATATTCAGGAAAGGCCTGAATAAATTTGCCCTCCAAGAGTCCGGCATCGGCCAAAAGCTGGGCCGCCAATTTGGCGCCCTGCCCCGCGCGACCATGAATACGAATTTCAAACATAGCACAATTAAATTAATTCGCGCTTCAAAAAAACGTCCCCAAACTAAACTGCCGCAACGGCATCTTCGGTCAAGGGCTCCACATGAATACACTGCACCGGGCAGCTATCCGCCGCCGCTTGATTGCAACCAACTTCTTCCACTTCTGTCTCCAAGGGTTTGGCCTTGCCATCGGCATCCATTTCCCAATTAGCCGGGCAAACACTGACACAGGCCCCGCAACCGAGACATTTTTCGCGTTCTTGAGTGACTTTGAATTTTGGCATGATTTCAAATTTAACTTATAAATCTCTTAGCTCATTTTATCATACTTTTCGCCAGAGTGTCACCCCATGGCATTTTTTGTAAAAAAATTCCGGTCAACCACATGATTGACCGGAAATATTAGATAGATGAAAAAATCGACTAAAATTCGTTTGCTTTCATCGACATGCTGAACGATTTTTCAACATTATCGACAATTTTGTCGATTTTATTGAGGTCGGGATAGCCGAATTCACACATATATTCGGTAAGACCCTTTAAGCGCGTGGGCATAGTAAAACGAATGTGTTCCACAATACCCTCAAACTCCTTGGTCTGAACGAGTATAATACAATTATCCACGCCAGCAGTGTCGGCAATATCGATTACTTCATAGCCGCGTTGCGCTATCTCATCATGAATGGCTCTGTGAGACACCTGGTTGGAGACATCCAACACGAAGGTGAAATTTTCCTTATTTGCCCGCATGGCATTGTTCGAGAACTCTATAAATGCCTGAGATGCCACCGATAATATCGCTCCTACAATCGCGCCGGCAAAAAACAGCGCCAATTCTTTTGTTTTCTTTTTCACAACAACTCTCCTTTTTTAAAATAACACTTTCTTTTTTCTTCTACTTTATAATATACACCAAAACAGAAAAAATGTCAAGGGCTTGGCTAGCCCCCCCCTTATTTTTTTCGAATCCTGCTCCCGCTTACCAAAAAACCTCGTGCAGGGCGAGCTGGCGGGTGTTATGGCGCAGGGTGTGTTGTTTTGTGAGCCGAGCGGGTTTGACGGATATGCGCGGGTTGCGGTTGTTAGCTAAGAAGACCATCCGCAGGGCGAGCGGGCAGGTGTCCCGATCCCCGACTTTATGTCGGGGCATCGGGACGAGCGAGCCCGAGGCTAAGCGGCCAGCCCACGCTGGGGGCTGGCACGCGGGTCTTCGTGCTAACAGCCGCAACCTATTTTATAATCTCCACATCGTCCAAACTCCCAGCCGCGGTCTTTTTGATTTCTATCTTTTTCACCAAATCCAAATTATCCAGCTTGTTGAGTTTCAAAAAGCTGTTGGAAAAAGTGTAAAGCATATCTTTAATGTACAGCGCGCGCAAGACCTCATTGTCGCCGTAGCGATTAAAGACATTGCTCGGCTGGCTGCCGTCAGTATGTTCAATTTTTCCCTGCAATTCAATTTTCTTGTCGGTGATTTTAAAGACCGCCGCGCCTTCAAAATTATTGCTCGCTAAATTTTTGGCATCGTCGCGCAAATAAACCGGAATGGCGAGCAGATTTTTTTCTTTGGAGAACAGGAAGGCCTTGTGTTCATAGAGCGCCAGCGACTCACTGCCGCGCCCACCCAGTACATAACTGGTAATTTCTTTGGGCTTGCTCACATCCGCCACATCAAAGAGCGCCAGCTTAAGGCCTTTGGTCAAAACACCGGCCGTACCACGGTCTTCGGCATCTTTACCCAAACCGATTAAAATCGTATCGCTATACGGATGTAGATAAGTGGAAAAGCCAGGAATTTTCAGTTCGCCCAGCACCTTGGGATTTTTCGGGTCTTTGAGGTCAATCGCGAAAAGCGGGTCGGTTTGTTTAAAGGTCACCAGATAAACGCGATTTTGCATAAATCTCGCCGCGTAAATACGCTCGCCCGGCGCCAACTTTTCCAGCGCGCCCACCTGTTTCAGACCTTTATCCAAAACATAAACATTGCTGGACGACTCATCTTCGTTATCCGTAAATGACAGCCACTGGCGATTCTTGGTGGTCGCCACGCGCAAAAATCCGTCTTGCTCATCCATGGAAAATTGATTCAAAATCGCGCCCGTCACTTCGCCGGAATTTTGATATTCCAAACGCCCCGCTTTGATAGCCACTTTTTGAATGACTGTCTTTTCCAGCTCAGCCGCGATATCGTTGTATTTGGCCGTCAAACTAGCCTCCATCTCTTTTTGCAACTGCTCTTGCTCGGCCTGCGCCAGACCAGTGATATAATTTTCCACGATAGAGTTGATTTTGTTTTGCTTTTCAGCCGGCGCTAAAATATAGTCCGCGGTATTCTGAATTTCTTTGACTTTGGCCTGCTGGTCGGCTGACAATTTTGGAATCACCAACTCTTGATAAACATCAAAGGCCAATTCGTATTCGCTGATATATTTGGTATAGGTCAGATAAATATTTTCCGGCGAGACATACATATTTTGACTGCTCGGCGTGAGATAAAGCTCGCCCTGCAATGGTTGCTGGGAATTTTTGACATTGACCGAAACCAAGCTGACCAGATTATAATTTTCATACGGAATTTTGAAACGATAAACATCCGGCATAAAACATTTCACGCCATCCGAGCAACTGTTGGAGACGACTTCCCCATTTTGAAAAATGCGCGGCAAGAGCGGTTCATTGGCCAGATAACCATAATCGTAATTGTTTAAGACCATATACAGATAGTCGCCTATCAGGCGTGAATTGAAATACTCGCCTTCAAAATTCAGGTCGCGAATTTGTTTGGGATTTTGTTTGTCGCTGACATCAAAGACCTTCACAAAAGTATAGCCCCGCTGACGCACGAAATTTTTATAAACCGGTTGCGACATCAACTCCTGGTCGCGGCCATAAATCACCAAACGGTCGCCGGCTAGATACAAATCCTGCGGCTGATTTTTAAACGCCAATTTGACCAAGACCTTGGCTTCATTGGCCGGATAGGCCTTGATGATATAGACATCATTTTTGACCACCGCGTAAATATAATTGCCATCGGTTTTAATAATATCCGCCTCGTCCACACCCGCCACTTGGATATTGGTGGTGGAATAATCCTCGCCGGCCACCATAGCGCTATCGCTGGACACCGCCTCTGAAGTCGCCATGGGCATGGCTAAATCCACGGCCACACCACGACCCATGCCTTTGTATAAAATGCCGCCGCCATAATTATTGCCGATGGGCTTTTGCTCTAAAAATTTCTGCAGCTCGCCATAATCCTTGAATTTTTCCACCTGGCTTTGCGCCGCCAAGTCCTGTTTCAGACCGACTGAAAGGCCATTTGGATTCTCGGATGGAATCGGCTCGGGTACAACCTCGGGTTTTTTGAATTTAATGAAACAACCACTCAAAGACATAGTCATCAACAGTAAAATCGCCGCGACTGACCAACGAAGTTTTTTAGACATAGGCATAAATTAATGGCTTTTAAGTGTAGATATTATAGCACGGCGGGCGAAGGTTGGCACTTGACATTTTGGCATTACATTTATGCGCGCCCCCTTTTCAAACAGACAAAAATCTGCCATAATTCAGTTGAAATCAACCACTAGCCCTTTTACAAAGGAAGGAAAAATGAAATTGCGAAAAAATCGCATCGTTTGTTTGGGAGTAATTTTATTACTCTTGGCAGTTTTCGGAGTATCTTTGGCGACCGAACCTGATACTATAACTTGGCACGACGGATATCCAGACGACTCGGATTATTTGTATCCCGTAAATGGTCGTTCTCATTACTGGCGCAGTATCAGTATGATAACCGCGGAGGATTTGGGCGGCTCGACTGGCGATTTAATCAGCATCGGTATTTATATGGTCAGCGCTGGAGAACCGCCATTATTGCCATTCTATTTTGACTCGGTGGCAATCTACGCCCAATTAACAAGCGACACGATTTGTCCGATTAATTGGGATGTTTCAAACGCGACTTTAATCCGACTACCTGGTAGATTAGCCAGTCCACTATCTCCGGGCTGGCTACAAATACTGGTGAAAAACTTCGCCTACGATGACACTTCTAATCTGCTCATTTATTTTGAAGGCAGAAGTATTTCGCCATATTTTGGACCGTCAGCTCCGTTGTGGGGCACCATGGACATGCGCCAAAAGATAATTGCGGATTCATTAGCCCCGGAGGGTTGGCGTTACCGAGTACCAATAACCGATAACAATATGCTGAATTACCAGGTTTTCGGAGGTGGGGACATCGCTTATCCATCCAATCCGCTGTTCCGAACAAGCTGGCGACCTGGTTTTTACTTTAGTTTTGTAAAAACAAGGTAATACAAAAATATCATCCATCGGCTTCAAAGGGCGTTCCAACGCGGACGCCCTTTTTTAAATACTAAAACCACCATACGCGCGTGGCGTATTACCCGCACTTGACAAAACTGATTTAGCTGGTAGGATAAGGGGCAAGAAACAAGTTCATTGAATTAGGAAAAAAAACAAAGAAACAGCTCTCGAAGGAGGGCAAGGAGGTAGAGATGGCCGGAAAAATAGAAATAAAAATCCGGAAGGATTTTGTACAAGATATTAACACCAAGGAGGCAATGCTTCATCTCCAAGTTGGAAAAACAACCTGGGACATTCTTATAAAGGCCGGTAACGGTCCTTATACGAATGAAAACGGGTCAGATTTTCCTCTGGCTCTCTTTGGCGGAAAACCAGGAAGTCAATTAGTACAAGAATTTTTGCAACGAGAATTTACTAAATCTTGTTGGAAAAATCCCGAGCTTGATTTAAAAACTAGATTGGAAAAAATCCGAATCAAGTTTCAAAGATGGCTCAGGAATCTAATACCCGATAACAGAACTTCGCAAAACTTTTTGGCGATAGATTATCCTTGGGCGGGATTGGAAATCACAGAAACCAACGAAGAAACCGGCATTGTAACCACTGCCGTTATGGGAGACGTTTTTCTGGGTGTAAAGTTCATAAATGGAAAATGGTATTTTTCTGAGGATTATGGCGGAATTCATGAAGCTATTCTTGATGACGCGATACTTCGTTACCAAAGAGAAATTTCCATAGAGCTAAAATATGGAGAATTTGAGCAGTTGTCAAAAGCTGATCCACGACGACAAGAGGTCGTTGACAAAGCGATGGCAAAACATTTCCTTATCAACCGATATAGAAAAATTCTCGATATTAATTCCAAACTACCTACTGGCTATCGCGTTTTTGGTATCAACACGCCTAAAGATTGGTTCGAAATACGCCAATTCAAACTGGTCGATATCGACAGAATATTTATGGGCAACACGGCATTTATTCCATGGCTCGACCCCAAGGCGGTTTTAGCCGATATGAATCTGCAAGTAAACGATGAAAATTTGCGCTCTGATGTTGTCACCGGAATAGATTTCAAAGAAATTAAACGCCGGCTAAATATTCAGAAAAGCAACAGTATTCGCAGGGCTTTCAGATTTTCCAGCAAAGACAGGCTCGTTCGGAGAGCCGACAAATGGAGAGAACAGGACAAAACCAGTTATGGTGGCGCTCCCAACCAAGTCGGCGGATTCATCGAATTTATTCGCAAAGCCGCCTAATATTCTTTCTTCGTCCACAATTTCACCCCCCCCTCGCTAACCACGCGCTGGGGGGTTCTTTTTTACCACAATATTTGACTTTTTCCCCCAAATATGTTAGAATATAAGGGTTCAATTTTAAATCCTGCTATGTTTCAAAAAGCCCTCAAAATCTATATCCTGGCCTGCCTGCTAGTCGGACTGGCCTTCCCCGCTCTGCAACCGGCCCAAGCCGGGTCTTTGGATGTTTCCGCGGTGGAAATCAGCGATATTAAGGACAATACCGCCCAAATCACTTGGATGACCACCATTCCTACCAAGGGACTTATTTACTATGGCCTAAATCCTGGCAAACTAGACCAGACCGGCGGCTACGCCGCCTTGTCCATGCAACATGAGACCACTTTATACAATTTGACCGCCAAAAAACGCTATTATTATACCATCACCAGCTACGACCAATGGGGCCAAATGCAGGAGACCTTCGTGCGCTCATTTACCACCGATGGTATGCTAGACACCATCGCGCCGAGATTTTCCGATGTCAAAATCCTGCAAACCACCCCTAATGCTTTGGTCTTCAGTTGGCGCTTGAGCGAAAAGGCCGGCATTGCTATTTCTTATGCTAAAATTGAGGCCGGTGTGGCTGACGATAAATTAAAATATGTTTCCGGCGGCTCTGCCAACGGAATTTCCGGCACCAAATTTATTTATAATTTAACACCCAATTCCAGCTATTGGCTGAAACTGGTCGCCAAAGACAGCGGTAAAAACCAGACCGAGTACTGGGCGCGTTTTTATACCGGCAGCGGCGATAAAAAGTTCAAAACTGCTGTCAAGGTTTCCAATGTGCAACCTTTGAGTCCCGATTCAACACGCATCACCACCGAGCAAGCGACTATCAGCTGGCAGACCAACTGGATAGCCACCAGCAAAATTTCTTATGGCACCAAGTCCAGAAGTTATAATAAATCCGTTGAACTGAACAAAGATGTTTTGGCCAGCGACCATCGGGTGACTTTGACCGGGCTGAAAGCCAACACCACTTATTATTACAAAATAGCCGCCTATAATTCATTTTACGGCGGGACTTTTACCTCTGAAGAATATAGTTTTCGCACCGCCTCCAAAGTGACTTACCAAATCCAGACCGCCATCCCGGCTCAGGCCTTTAACACAGATACAGACAACGATGGCTTAAGTGATGGTTATGAAATCTCCATTGGCACCGATGTCTATAATTATGATACCGACGGCGATGGCATGTTAGACGGCACGGAAGTCAAAATGGGCTACGACCCCAAAGTTAAGGGCGGTTTGTTAGACCCGCTATACTATTCCAAGCCACGGCTGACGGCTACTTTAGAAAAACAAAAAGCCGATGAATTGCGCGTGATCATTAAAAATAATTCTGGTCGGATTAATTTTAAAGCCAATGACTGGCTGACTATATCTAATTCATATATTTACGGCGACTATCCAGTAGAAGCCATCTTGCGCGCCATCCAAATTGGCGGCTATACCGTTCACTCCACTAAGCCATGGGGTGTTTGGAAAAACTCCGAGACCTACATAAAATATATGAAGGTAAAATAAATAGCATTTTGTCATCCTGAGTTCGCCAGTTGGCGAACGAAGGATCTCTTCTATAAGATCAAAAGAGATCTTTCACTTCGTTCAAGATGACACGACTATCCCAACAAATTCAGCACACAAGCGGCCGAGAGGTCTTTTAGCTCGCGATCCAGTTCCACAATGCGCGGGTCCACTTGCAAGGCCATGGCATTTAAACCCAGCAATTTGAGCCCTGAGAGCGCCCGCACGCGCGATAAGGCCACATAACCCATCCCGGGCACAAAAGAACGGCTCAGGTCAATTTCCGCCGCGTCCAAGCTCATACCCTGACTCTTGTGCACCGTCACTGCCCAAGCCAAACGCAAGGGCAATTGAGATATTTGTGCCTGAATAACATTTTGGTCTTCTATCACCCAAGTGACTGGCGTCACAACCAAATGGTCGCCAGCGGTAGTTTCCACAATCGGGAAATTTTCTTCGTCAAAATCAATTACCTCGCCCACCGTACCGTTAACATAGCCCGCCTCAAAATTATTTTTGACAAACATCACCGAGGCGCCCTTTTTTAATTCTAAAAGTTCCGGCGCCAGACAACCGCGCTTCAAAGCGTCCGACAAATTTTTCTTGCCGTGCGCTTTCATTTCATAAAAATGGGACTTTTTGTCTATCTCATCCAAGCGCTTTTGATTATAGTCATCCACCGCGAAATTATGTGTGTAAAGTTTGACCGGTTCAAAGCCAGCATTTAATTCCGCTTCCATGCGTTTTTTCAAAATTTCCAAACTGCGGTCGCTGACACAATTACAACGGATACCTTCCAATATTTTTAAAAGCTCGGGGTCGTCTTGACGGTGTTGCTCTTCCAAGTAGCAGACCTGCAAATTTAATTCCGGCCAGACCTTGGATCCATATGCCCCCGTGGCTTCAGACGCGCCGCCCCCCGAGACCGGCGGTAACTGGAAAAAGTCCCCGCACAAGACCACTTGGATACCCCCAAAAGGCAAGTTGGCCTCGCGCGCCAAACGCAAAATTCTATCCGCCATATCCAGCTGGCCGGCGTGCAACATGGAAATTTCGTCAATTATCAGAACATCGGCGGAGCGCAAGCGACGGCGCAAGGGCGGGCGGCGCAAGAGTTCGCGCAACTCCATCTCACTAGCGCGGTCTTTAATGCCAAAACCAGCCCACGAATGAATAGTGGTTCCTCCCAAATGGGTAGCCGCGATACCGGTAGAAGCAGTAATACCCACGCTGGCATCGCTTCTTTTGAGGTGATGAATAAATTGGTTTAACAAAAAGGTCTTGCCAGAACCGGCCGGTCCGGTCAGCAGGACATTGTGTCCCAATTTGAGAATTTTTAAGGCCTGGTTATGGGTCATTGGGTAATATATGCCATTCCCGTGAAAACGGGAATCTGCGATTAGATTAGGTTATTTTTGTATAAAGATTCCCGCCCCGATGTCGCATACGGGGCAGGCCTGCGCGGGAATGACAAAAAAACACATTTCTATCATACCGATTTTTGCGACTATAAGCAAATAAATTAAAACTATGCTAAAATTAAATGGTTGATAAAGGTCGTTTAAAAAAATCAAGTGTTAAAAAATGCGCAAATTGAACACTCTTGATTGGATTACTTTAATTCTGATGCTTATCGGCGCAATTAACTGGGGCCTGGTTGGTATTTTCAACTTTGACCTGGTCGGTGGCATCTTTGGTTCCATGTCAGCTCTGGCGCGGATTATCTACACCCTCGTGGGATTGTCCGGCATCTATTGGCTGTTCATGGCCGGAAAAATCAAAAAGTAATTCACAACAAAACGAAAAAGCCCTTCCGTGCTGGAGGGGCTTTTTGGGTTGTGGATAACCTGCACTTGCCAACTTTCTATTTATTTTCTACAATTATAGTATAATTGCCAATTAGAATAAAAATATGATCACCAAAAAGCAAAAAGAAATATTGGAATATATTAAAAAATATCAGGTAAAACATACATATTCCCCTTCGCTAGAAGAAATCAAAAAACATTTTAAAATGTCCTCTGTTTCCACTGCCCACCATCATGTTAAAAAACTAGAGGAAAAGGGATTTTTGAGGCATGACGAGAATAAGCCCCGCTCTATTTCGGTTTTTGATAATGAAAAAATGGTTAATATACAATTGCTAGGCAATATCGCGGCAGGGCAACCAATTGAAGCGATAATAGAAAAAGAAACCATTGCTATCCCCCAAAGTAAAATATCAAATCCGGGAAGTTATTACGCGCTGAAGGTCGTTGGCGACAGTATGATTGAGGAAAATATCCATAATGGAGACACCGTTCTGGTGAAACAACAAGATACGGCCGAAAATGGCCAAAAAGTGGTGGCGCTATTAAACAACAGCGAAGTAACTTTAAAACAATACTTTAAAGAAAAAAATAACATTCGTCTGCAACCGGCCAATAAAACCATGGGACCAATCATAATAATGCCAAATATGGAAATTAAAATACAAGGTGTCGTGATTGATGTTATCAAGACCTTGCCAAAAACAATTTTAGAGATACAGACCATCAGCGGCAAGACAGAAAGAACAAAAAAGGAACTGCCATTAAATAAAATAATTTGTGGCGACTGTGTAAAAGTGCTAAAAAATATACCAGATAATTCCGTAGATTTAGTAGTCACCTCGCCGCCATACGATGCCGTTAGAAAATATAACGGTTTTACTTTCGACTTGCATGAGACCGGCAAAGAATTATTTCGCGTATTAAAAGATGGCGGGATTGTGGCCATGGTGATACAAGATCAAACAAAAAATTTCGGTAAATCGCTGACCTCTTTTAAAACCATTATTGACTGGTGTGAAAATATCGGATTTAAACTATTTGAAACAGCTATTTACAGAAAATACGGGGCCGAGGGGGCTTGGTGGAACAAAAGATTCAGAGTTGACCATGAATATATGCCGATTTTTCTCAAAGGAGACCGGCCGCAATATTTTAATAAAGAAACCCTAAAAATACCGTCTAAACATGCCGGCAAGACCATGACCGGTGGAGGCACGCGGCTAACCAACGGTATTAGAATAGCTACGCGTTCAATCACCATTAACCCGATGAAGTGTCGCGGAACAATTTGGGAATATATGACCGCGGGAGATGGTACGCGGCTCAAGCATCAGCATCCCGCAACTTTTCCAGACAAATTACCTGTTGATTTCATTCAATGTTTTTGTCCTGAAAATGGCCTTGTTTTAGACCCATTTGTTGGCAGCGGCACTACCGTGTTGGCCGCAATTAATTTAGGAAGAAAATATATCGGTATTGATATTTCGTCTGAATATTGCGAGTTATCCGAAAAAAGAATAGCGGAAGAAGCAAAAAAACAAAGTGCTTTTTTATAGAAGCAATATTTTATCGCATCGTCTTTTTTAATTACACCGTCTTTATGGCAACTTATTCGGTTTTTCTAGAGTATACTCAATCGCCAAGGTGCTTGTCATAGCCCAAGATAAGGGCTTTTTGCTCATTAATTCATCAAATCTCCGATTGCCGGGCACAATTTTACCTTTTTGAAATCTATAAACGGAAAAATTATCAAACGCCCAATTTTCAGAAATAAATTTCCAGCCAGTTAATTCCGCCAGTATCTCTAAAAATTTTATTGCGTTTTCTTTTGTTTTATCAGATAAAGAAAAACAATTATTTTGCTCAATTAAATTTACCAGTTCTCCTTTAGAGTTGGATATTTTTATTTTATCTCCACCCCTGCTGCCGTCAGTTATATTTTTAAGCCGGCCAAAGAAGTCCTTTAACGCTGTCATTAAAGAAGCCGTCGTATAATGCTCATTAAAAAATATTGTATTGAGCGGACTGTCTTTTTCTTCGGCACATAAAAAATTCAACCAACTTAAACAATTTTCTGGATAATTAAATAAATTTTTGAATGTTCCATCGGTATACAAAAGCGGGCAAATGGCGGTTTTATTTATTTCAATTTTTCTATTGTGTCCCACTATCCCCAAAAGCAGATGAATCGCGCCAAGAGGATATTTTAAATTAAAGGTTGTTTTGGCATCGTAGTCCCTAATATTGTTCGGCTGAATACAATTTGAAAAATTAAACCAATTTTCCGGTTTATGTTTTTTATTGTACAAAACCATATGGTGCCCTAAACTTTTTACGCATTCCCTGAATATTTCCATATCAAGAAAAACGCAATTTTTAGCGCTTTCTCCATTTTTTAATACCAAAACCTTGCCATCATAAAAACCAGTGATACTCCAATTCAACACATTTGACATAAACAGCCCGCAAAGCAAGCCATCACTATCCGGACTTAAAATACATTTCTGATTTTCTTTAATAATCCACGGATATTCGCTGATGATTTTTTCGTAATCAATTTGGTCGTTTTCCATATATACTATTTACTTTTGCTCTAGTATAGACCAATGACGAAATTAAAGCAATTTTTTTTCCCCCTACACCTCTCCCAAATCCAGCTCGTTATTAAACTTAATTTCTTTGGTGAAATCCGGCATATGACTAATTAAAATAATCGCACCTCCAAAATTATTTACCGCTTTGGCGATCACGGGAATATGGCGAAAATTAATATGATTAGTCGGCTCGTCCAAAACCAAAAGCCCTGGTTTCATCAGCACCAAACGCGCGAAAGACAAGAGACCCTTTTGACCCTCCGACAATTGCGAGACCTTGTGCCCCATCAATTCGCCGGTGATCAAAAATCCCGCCGCCACCGCCCGCATTTTTTGCGTATCAGTCCCCTCGGGCAGTACGCTTTGTAGAGAATCAAAAACCGTCTGCTCATAATCCAGTGTGGCAAAATCCTGACTGTAATACCCCACGCGCGTGCCTTCTAGCACCACCGCGCCTTTGCCTTGTTCACAAGGCACCCCGAACTCCGATGGAACATCGGAGCATCGGGGCGCGTCAGCTGTAGCCACCAACGCCCGCAAGAGCGTACTCTTGCCGATACCATTGGGACCGGAAATTAAAAGTCGGTCTCTTTGTCGCAAAACAATATCCACTTTTTTGGTCGTGATTTTATGATTTTTAATTATTTTGACGGATTTAATGGTCACCACATTGCCGACAATTTCTTGCCGCGGAATTTCAAAATCCCGAATGGGTCTATCCTCGCGCCGCACATCCACTTTATTTTCCTCCAGCTCCTCAATTTCTTCTTTTAATTTACTCGCCAAACGCCGCATCTTGCCACCCTTATTGGCAAAAAAGTTGACCTTCTCTTTATTATCCAAAATCTCTTTTTCCAGTTGCGCGTTTTTCTTGATTTCCCTTTCAACCCTTCTTTGAATTTCCTCCAACACTGAAAAATAATCTCCCACGTACAGTTCCGTCTTTTTGGTAAAAATATCCAAATACACCACGCCCTCGGTAAAACAATTTAGAAAATCTGCGTCATGCGAAATCACCAAGACGGTTTTTTCATACATAATCAAAAAATTTATCAAATGGTCAATGCCATCTTTATCCAAATTATTGGTCGGTTCATCCAAAAGCAAAATATCCGGATTTTGAATCAAGGCGTACGCCAACAAAATTCTCGCCTGTTGCCCGCCCGACAATTCACCCACTTTTCTCTCCAGCGGCACAGTCAAATTAACCGCCTCCATCACTTTGCTAATCTGGCTTTTGATATTCCCCGGCACCCGTTCAAAGGCCTTAGAAAAATATGCCTCAATATTCAAATCCAAATCTTGCTTTGCCACCACCTGCAAAGCCGTGCCAACCGTCGCGTCATCAGTGATAAAAACATTACCCCTATTCGGTTTTAATTCCTTTGTTATCAGTTTAAAAATCGTGCTTTTGCCAGCGCCATTTTGCCCCATCAAAGTAATCTTTGCCCCTTTGCGAATATTAAAACACGCCTCATCCAAGATGGGCTTTTTTTCTTTATATTCAAAGACGACATTATCAAATCTCAAGACCACTTCTTCTGCCATGCTATTCCAACAAAAATTAAAATTAAGAACGAGCCCGCGCGGGGTTCGTCATCCTTAAAATACTATCATAATTTTAATTGGAAGTCAAATCTTGCGAACTTGGCTAATTTTACGCAAATCTTTTTGCAAAATAATCACCGCCTTTTTAATTACTGGGCTTAGCTCGTAGTTATTAATATCCTTCAATTCAACCCACGCGTAATCGTCGTGCTCCTCGGAAATTTTTACCTTGCCCCCATCAACCCTGCTAATCCCCACGATGACAACATACGGCATTCCTTTGTACGCGCCATCAGCCACTATTTCACTTTCAAAATATCCTGTCCGCAAAATTGGAGTCACTAGTAGTCCGGTTTCTTCAAATATTTCCCGCTCTAGCGCGTGGCTAATATCCTGCCCTTCGTCCAGTTTTCCGCCCGGCACTTCCCAAAGTCCAGCGTCGTGTTTATCATTCGCTGACCTCTTTATAATCAACAACTCTCCTTTTTTATTCACCACAAAAGACCTGTTCACCAAGAGTATTCTAGGACGCGAATTTCGTTTACTAATTATGGGTGCTATTTTATTCATAATTTTGTATTTTTAATAAATACATTGTCTAAAATCGGCTGGTATTTTACCATTTTCAATATATGTAGCACCACACCCACTAGCATGGCTATTACCAGGACATCTTCCTATATAATTACCATTTATATCCGGACCATCAAAATTTTTACCCCCACAATACACTTTCCAGCCAAACATTCGTTTCCACTTATACATAATTTATCACCATCTTTAAAAATTTTAGCACATCCACACGGACCAAATGATTCACCACAATTTCGCCATTTCCCACCGTTAACCAAACATAGAGATTCATTTGTAATCTTTTCCATTTTTTCAACACTATTTGCTCGTGTTGAAAATGACAAATACCAATATAAACACGCCAGAACAACACCGACTAATAAAATAACCACAATAATCCAAACTTTTTTAGGCGATATTTTATTCATAATTTTATATTCTTGCTTACTATTCATTTAGTATATCAAAAAACCCCTCTGATTAGAAGGGGTTTTTGGCTCCTCGGGTCGGGTTCGGACCGACGACCTACTGGTTAACAGCCAGTCGCTCTAACCAACTGAGCTACCGAGGATTGATAATGACTTTTTCTCTTTTTGAACCGACGACCTCCCCGATGGACATCGGGGCGCTCTAACCAACTGAGCTACCGAGGATTGATAGATTTTACAATTTCCGCCCTCTAGTATAGCACCTTTACTAAATTTAGCAACCTTGAACAGGATTTTATGAATAAAGCTCGCTATGCGAACCAATCGCGATAAAACAAACGATACTATTCGGTTCAATTTCCCTAAAAATAGCACGGTAATCGCCGCTAATATTAATACTGTAACGATCTTTAAGTTTACCTTTTAAATTATGATTGCCCAAAAGTGGATGGTATTGATTGTCAAGAAAAATTTCTAGTCGGGTCTTAAAAGCATTTTTTATTCCAGCGGGGCACTTCTCAAATTCCTTAATAAATTTTTTGGAATATTTCACCAACATTTTAGAATTTATCCAAAAAAGCAAGCGCTTCTTTATTATTTTTGAAAGAATAAATATCGCCTCTTTTTATTTCCGCTTCGGATTCTCTAATGGATTCAAGCAGATACTTTGAGGGGTGACTTTCGTCCATAGTCAGTAATAATGTCTTAGAACGAATCAGCTGTTTTAAAAAACTGTTGATAACTCCACTCAAAGAAAGACCTAAATCGGCCGCGACTTTTTGAGCTTGTTTTTTAACCTTGGGGTTGGTTTTGATATTGATAATTACGCTTTCCATGGTTTTTGATTTAAATTATATAGTATATACTGAGTATACACTATATAATTTCACAGGTCAAGTAGGTCAAAATAGTAATAGCAAAAGACAAGGCCTTGGATATTAGTAATCCCTCAACCGCTCCATGCCTTTGAAATCGCGAATCTTTTCCAGCGCGCGCGCTTCAATTTGACGAATACGCTCGCGCGTCACACCGAACTCTTTACCAACTTCTTCTAGAGTATGCGCCACGCCATCGTCCAGACCAAAACGCATTTCCAAAATTTTGCGTTCGCGAGGCGCCAACTCGGCGACAATTTCTTTGACATAATCCCGCAAAAGCTGGAGGGCGGCAATTTGACTGGGACTAAGCGCCTTTTCATCTTCCAAAAAGTCCGCCAAGGTCGTATCTTTGCTGTCGTCATCGCCTACTGAGGTCTCCAGCGAAACCGTATCTTGTGAAATTTTGATAATATGCCGAATTTTATCTATATCCTCGCCCATCTCGGCGGCAATTTCTTCAGGCATGGGCTCGCGGCCCAAATCCTGTACTAAACGACGCTTAATTTGATTAAATTTGTTAATCGTCTCCACCATATGTACCGGAATACGAATGGTGCGCGATTGGTCGGCCAGCGCGCGCGAAATGGCCTGGCGAATCCACCAAGTGGCATAGGTGGAAAATTTATAACCCTTGCTCCAGTCAAATTTCTCCACCGCGCGGAACAACCCGATATTGCCTTCTTGAATTAAATCCAACAGCGTCAAACCATAGCCCACGAATTTTTTGGCGATAGAAACCACCAGCCGCAAATTGGCTTCAATCATTTTCTGCGAGGCCTCGCGATCGCCGATATCTTTGCGCTTGGCCAGTTTAACTTCTTCGGCGCTGGTCAAAAGCGGCGCTTTGCCGATTTCTTTCAAATACATCTGCACAGAATTGTAGGGCGCTTTTTCCAATAAACTTGTTCTGGTCGGTCGTTTGGCCTTGGCCTTGTCGGCGCCAGGCATGGTCAGCATATCGTTGCTGGATTCGCGCACTTCCACACCGGTAATACCCAGTTCATCAATAAAATTTTCAAAGCCGGGCAAATAGTCCTCTAAATTTGGGAAGGAGTACAACAATTCATTTTCAGTCACAAAACCGCGCATACGACCCTTGGCCAAAAGACGCTCGGCTTCTTCTTGCGGCCAAGTGGCCTTGATATACGCGACTTTGGTCTTGACGGCAGATTTTTGAGAGGAATTTTTTGTTGATTTTTGAACCGGCTTTTTCGCGATGGCTTTTTGAGCCACAACTTTTTTAACCGCCTTCACCGTCGGTTTTTTCGCGGGAGATTTCTTAACGATTTTTTTGACCGCCGGTTTCTTTACCAGTTTTTTCACCGGCGCTTTTTTAACGACCGACTTTTTGGCCGCGGGATGTTTTTTAAGGGTCGGCTTTTTAACGCCGGACGCTTTTTTGGCGCTGGCTGTCTTGACCGACTTAGCTTTTTTAACGGGCTTGGGAGATGACTTTTTGTTAGACATAAATTTAACTCAATTGAGCTAAGGCCTTAGTAATAGATTGCAATTGTTTAAAAGCGCTTTCAATGGCGGCGCGATCGCCGGCGGCCTCCGAGGTCTTTAAAGCCGTTTCTACGTTTTTGAGCTGTTCCAGCCAATACAATTTGGTAATCAGGCGGTAAAGTCGCTTAATTTCGCTCACCACCGCTTCTTCGTTATCATCATCCCAGTCCTTTTCCAAATCCAGCGTCAAAAAATCCGCGTAAGCGTCCAAATCCGTACCTACCATCTCTTTAATAAAAACATCACGGGCAAACTCTGTGTTCGCCTGTTCTTGGTGGGTAGTATAGTATAAATTTAGCTTTTTCGCAAGGTCTTTCTGGCGCGCGGTCTTTAAACAATCCTCCGGCAGACCAAAAAGGTAATTTTTCAATAGATACGGCCAGCGAAAACCGAATTTGAGGATAAAAGATAAAAAACGCTCCACCAACAAAGTCGCGCGGTCTTTGACTGCATTGATAGCCCCGGGCGCGGCGGAATCGGCTGGATTCGCGGCTGTCCGAACACTGCCTGGCGCCGCCCGTTGGTCAAGTATGGCCTTGGTTTTTAATCGTTGCAGTTCTTGACGCACCACCTCTTCCGAGTAATTAATATGCTGCGACAAAAATTTAATCCAAAAATCCTGCTCAATTTTACTATTTAAACCAGCTACTAGTCCAGCTATTTGCTGCACCACCGCGGTCTTGGCGCGAATATCATCGTCTTTGACTCCCACCGCCAACCGTTCAATATAATATTGCATAAAAGGTACCGCGTTTTTCAAGGCGTTATCCCATAGGGCAGGATTTTCTTTGAGACATTGGTCGGGGTCTTTGCCCTGCAGACCGGTGACAATTTTCAAATTTAAATCCAGCTGTAGGGCGGTTTTAATCCCGCGTACCGTGGCCTCTTGGCCGGCGCTGTCCATATCAAAGGCCAGCAGGATATTGTTGGTATAGCGTTTCAAAATTTTTAGCTGGTCAATGGTCAAAGCCGTGCCCGAAGAAGCCACCACATTTTTGTAATTGTGCTGATGCGCGGTAATAACATCCATTTGACCTTCCACCACCACCGCTTGGTCGGCATCTTTGATGGCGCTTTTGGCTTTGTCCACCGCGTAAATAACATGGCTTTTACTATAAATCGGGGACTCGGGCGAATTGACATATTTGGCTTGTTGCGGGTCATCTTTGAGAATACGGCCGGTAAAGCCCAAGACCGTGCCATGCGGGTCCCAGAGCGGAAACATCACTCGTTCGCGAAAACGGTCATAACAGCCCGACTGACCATTTTTAAGATTAGCCACACCGGCCGCGGCCAAATCAGCCGGGGTAAAATTTTTAGTTAAAAGATATTTGGTCAGCGCGTCCCAGCTTTCTCCGGCGTAACCCAATTGAAACTGTCTGATGGTCTCATCGCCCAACTGCCGAGAGCGCAGGTAGTTCAAGGCGGGCGCGCCCGCCTCACTCCATAAGGTCTGCTGATAAAACTCCGCCGCTAAAGCGTTAATTTCCATGGCCTTACTTTTGACTCCGGCTGTTTGCTGATTAAAACCGGTCAAAACCACGCCCGCTTTTTGCGCCAGAATTTTTAAGACCTCAGGAAATTCCAGTCCCTCCAATTTCATCAAAAAAGTGAACATATCCCCGCCCGCGCCACATCCGAAACAATGAAAAATCTGCCGTTCGGGCGAAACCATAAACGACGGGGATTTTTCATGGTGAAACGGACAAAGACCACGAAAATTAGAGCCAGCCGGTTTGAGGGTGACATATTCCGCAATCACATCCACAATGTCCAATTTGGACTTGATTTCAGCAACTGAATCCATGAGTGCTTGCTTTATACTACATAATATTCTAGCAAAATTACCGCCAAAAAACAAGAAAATAAAAAGGGGGATCATTTCCCCCTCCCAAACACTCTGCCACTCCACCATCGGTTCAGCCGCGGTAGCCAACCGATCCCCTTTGGGTCAAACAGACAATAAATTCCTACCAAACACTCCTTGATTATCACATAAACATACATGTTGCACTTTGGCTCAAGAACCGCCATGTCAAGTATTCTCCCCTTCAGGTTCGCACTGGCATAAGCGTTAAAACTTTCTGTAAATCTCCCCGCATGCAACCAGTCGGTCGCCAAAACTATAGACAGTGAATCGTCGGGTTTAAAACTCTCCAATATTTCCACCGCATTTTTTGCCTTTTCAAAAGCATCCAGCGATCGATCTTCCATTAAAATTGCTTCTTCTGGAATCTCATTTTCAACGAGAAAATCTTTCATTATTTCCGCAGTTGATTTTTCCCCCGCTTTGAAAACACCGCCCAAGGGCAAAAAATATATTGTAGTCTCTACCCATCTACCAGAATGATAGCGCTTGGTACAGAAATACTCAACCGCCCCTCTTGCGAGACATCTCTTGGTATGTATTCCCAACTGACCTTTGGATGTTAATTCACAGCTAGGAAATATAACCACCCGAATTTCGTCTTGATTTGATGGTACTCGCACAATAAATTTATCAAGATTTTCGCCTTTTGTTTCCATGCTTATCCCTTTCCTTTATAAAAGAACTCCATTGTTTACATTGACTCAATTATACACCGAGTAGCACAAAATGTCAATAGCTAAAGACTATACCTCGCTATTTTATGGCAATATACACCAGCACCGCAATAAACTATAAACACACCTGCGCCTTTTGACTTTTTGCCCCAATCCGCCTACAATAACAGGGTTAAATAACGAGCCGGTCGCTCGACCGTCAGCTCGTCTTTGATTTATTATTAAATAATAAATTACTTGCTATGGAAATTCAGGACTTGGGCGTACGCCCGACAGAAATTTTACTCCCCCGCGCCGATTTAGACCCGCAAAAATGGTCAGTGGTCGCTTGCGACCAATATACCTCCGAGCCGGAATATTGGGAAGCGGCCGCTAATTTTATCGCTGACGCGCCCTCCACTTTGAATTTGGTTTTCCCTGAGGTCTATCTGGAACAAGACGAGACCGCCAAAAACGCGCGTATCACTAAAATTAACGCTACTATGCGGCAATATCTCGCTGACGGAATTTTCAGCGCCACCCCCAGCGCGCTCATTTATCTCAACCGCGCCACCGCCGCCCATCCGTCGCGCCAAGGTCTGATGTTGACGGTGGACTTGGAAAAATACGATTACCGTCCTGGCAGCCAAACCCTGATTCGCGCCACCGAAGGCACTGTTTTGGACCGCATTCCTCCGCGCCTGAAAATCCGCGCCGACGCGCCCCTGGAATTACCCCACATTATGCTTTTGATTGATGACCCCGAACATAGTGTCATTGAGCCACTCGCCGCGCAAACCAGCGACTTTAAAAAGGTCTATGATTTTGATATGATGCTGGACAGCGGACATCTGACCGGCTGGCAAATTGATTCGCCCACGACTATAGAAAATATTTTTCAAAAACTGGCCGCTTTGATTGAGCCAGAAAAATACGCCGCCAAATATGGTTTGTCGGCCGCGGGCGCAGGCGCGAAAAACGCTTCCGCGACCAGCGTGCCAACAGCCGCGGCCACTAACGACCAGCTTTTATTCGCCACCGGCGATGGCAATCATTCTCTCGCTACCGCCAAAGCGCATTGGGAAAATATCAAGACGGGTCTGACCGCCGAGCAGCAAGAAAATCATCCGGCGCGCCGGGCTTTGGTGGAAGTGGTCAATATTCACGACGCCGGTTTGGAATTTGAGCCGATTCATCGGGTGGTTTTTAATACTGATTTAGCTGAAATCAGCACGGCGCTAGAAAAATATGCCACGCTCAATAATTTGCCGATGAAACTTGAAAACTTTGACTCCCGCGACGCACTCAATACTTGGTTGGAAACTCACAAAACCCCGAGTGGTCAAGCCGTTCCTCTGCAAGCCAGCGATGCTTGGGCTATCGCCTATTTCCCCACACCCGTTCAACAATTAGCCGTGGGCACTTGGCAGAATTTCTTGGATTGGTGGGTCAAAGAAAACTCCACCATTAAACTGGATTATGTGCACGATGATGCCTCAGTGGATAAATTATGTCGCCAAGGGAATAATGTCGGCTGTTATTTGCCGGCCATGCGCAAAGAACAATTATTTAAGACAGTGATTATGGATGGCGCACTACCGCGCAAGACCTTTTCCATGGGAAGCGCCAGCGAGAAAAGATTTTATTTGGAGGCCCGCAAAATACAATAACCAAAATATATGTGCGGAATTATCGGCTACATCGGACAACAAAAAGCCATTCCCATTCTGCTGGACGGCCTCAAAAAGATGGAGTATCGCGGCTATGACAGCGCTGGATTGTGTTTGGCATATCAAGGGAAATTGAGTAACACCAAGCGGGTGGGGCGCATTGTGGAGTTGGAGAACGCGCTAAACGCCTTGACCGCGCCGATTGAAAATCAACCCGCGGATATTTCGCCGGTCAACGAGACAACATCGGCACAAAATTTTCACGCCGTGAGCTGTTTGGGTATCGCCCACACCCGCTGGGCTACACATGGCGAACCCAATGAAGACAACGCTCATCCGCATTTGGATTGCACGGGCGAAATTGCGGTGGTACACAATGGCATTATTGAAAATTACACCTCGCTCAAGGACTTATTGGTCTCTGAAGGGCATATTTTCAAATCGCAAACCGATTCCGAGGTGCTGGCGCATTTGATTGAAAAATTTTATGCTGGCGACTTGGAAGCGGCGGTAATTAAAGCGCTGGATTTAGTAGAAGGCGCCTACGGGCTGGCAGTCATTCACGCGCGCGAAAATAAAATCGTCGCGGCGCGCAAGGGTTCGCCATTGGTCTTGGGTATTGGCGATAATGAAATGCTGGTGGCCTCGGATGTGACCGCTATTCTAGGCCAAACCAAACAAGTGATTTATTTAAACGATGGAGAAATCGCCATTATTTTTCAAAATGGCCATCAGGGTTATACTATTAAAAATTTGGATGGTAAAATCACCGACCCCACCATTCACAATATCAAATGGACAGTTGATCAAATGGAAAAAGGTGGCTACGCGCACTTTATGCTCAAAGAAATTTTTGAACAACCGCAAGCCATCACCAATACTCTGCGCGGGCGTATCAAAAACGGACAAATTAAATTGAGTGTGGATATTGACACCGCCAATTTGAAAAGAGCTTTAATTGTCGGTTGCGGCACCTCTTGGCATTCGGGTTTAATCGGCAAATTTTTACTGGAAAAAATCGCCGGCCTGCCGACTGAGGTGGATTATGCTTCCGAATTTCGCTATCGCGACCCCTTGATAAATCCTAGCGATTTGGTAATTGGCATTTCACAATCTGGTGAGACAGCCGATACGCTAGCCGCTTTGCGTGAAGCCAAAAAACGCGGCGCCAAGACCCTGGGCATTATCAATGTCGTCGGCTCATCCATCACCCGCGAGGTGGACTCGGGTATTTATTTACACAGCGGACCTGAAATCGGAGTCGCCAGCACCAAGGCCTTTACCGGACAAATTACCGCACTATTGCTGTTTGCCCTGTATTTACGCCAAAAAAGTGGCATGGTCTTGCCACCAGAATTACTGGCGGAAATCGAACAGTTGCCGGCCTTGGCGGAACAGGTCTTAAAAAATTCCGAACATATTTTGACTATCGCGCGCGAGCTGAAAGACGCGCCTAATGCCATTTATCTGGGCCGCGGGGTTAATTTTCCGGTGGCCTTGGAGGGCGCTTTAAAACTCAAAGAAATTTCCTACATTCACGCCGAGGGCTATCCATCCGCTGAAATGAAACACGGCCCCATCGCCTTGATTGATGAAAATATGCCGGTGGTATTTATCGTGCCGCGTGATATAATTTATGAGAAGGTACTTTCAAATATGGCTGAAGTCAAAGCACGACGCGGAAAAATTATCGCCATCACTAATTCCCCCGATCAAAAAATGCGCGAGCTGGCTGACTATATTATTGAAGTGCCTGAAGTAAGTTCAGAATTGTCGCCGATTATCAATACTCTACCCTTACAACTCTTGGCCTATCATATTGCTAATCTCAAAGGCCTGGATGTGGATAAACCCCGCAATCTGGCCAAGTCGGTGACGGTGGAATAATTTTTATTTTCTCTTATTGGGCTGGCGCTTGAAGCTAGCCTTTTTTGGTGTTTTGATTTGTTTTTCTACGCTCTTTTTAGGCGCGACAAAGGTGGTCTCGGTCTTGCGATTAGGTGTCCCCGCTTCGCTGACTTCTTTTTGCAGACGTTTCCTCAAAACCAATAGTTTATACCAGAAGAAAGATATAATAGACATCAACACTATAATCAGCAAGATGAGTACGGCTATCACAATCAGTAATTCAATTATCCATAGTCCAACCTTAAAAATGTTTGACTTTGTCAAAATAGTGAAGAGACCCACGCTCGGTACCTTTCCAGCGACTGCCGGCGCAGCAACCGCCTCAATTGTGAACTCAACCGAACTGGTAAGATAATTTCCCGCCTTGTCAAAGGCCTTGGCGTTTAAAATGTGCTGGCCGGGACCTCCGCCGTCCGTCTCATAAAAACCACTGCCGCCATCTGTCCATGTTTCGGAGGCGCCATCATCAATTTGGATTTCATAATAGCCAATACCCGATATTTCATCTTCGGCGTCAAAGGTGAACCTAGCTTTTGACCAAGCGACATCTTTTTGCGATGAATCCGTTATACCAAATTGGCCCGATTTCTCAACATTTATATCAAACTTGCTAGGTTTTACTGTATCAATTTGAAAACGAAAATGCGCGATATCACCCCAGCCCTTAGCACTATTGAATTGGGTATGTAAATACCAAACTCCGTCTCCAATATTTTCCAATTTCTTTTCTGTAATTGCTGGTTTATAGACCACAGTTGGTTGCGAATTTGGATTATTATCAGAAAGCAAGCGCACAGAAGTCGCACCAATAGGCAAACTCCAAACAAATTCAGGATTGCTATTGGAATACCATTTTTCAGAATCCGAATGAGTCGGAGAAGAAATTTGTAAGGTCGTAACGACAGCAGGAACTGCTGGCACCTCTTCTCCATCTATCGTTGGTTTTTCTGTAGCAGTCAGATTAAGCGAAGCTGACCCCCCACCAGTAAAAACATCAGTCCCAAGACCATCATTGGCTCGCACAGCCGCCGAAGAAAATGTCAACGAGGCCATACCTGCTTTTTTAACTCTAAAAACCACACCTACCAACTTACCAGCCGCGCCAGTATAGCCCGGAGTCGGTACGCCACCATTGAAAGATATGGTACCAGCGCTGTTGGAAAAAGTTGGTTCTTCCACCCACAGCGAAAATATTGAGCCAGATTTGGAAACAGAAACCACTTCCAAAAGGTCGCTAGGAAAACTTATGACCGCCTCAGCATTATTGATGGCGACATCTTTAGTATTCACAAAAATATTCACCGTGAAATTCTTGCCTTCGGCAAAACTACCTGATGCGGGGCTAAAATATGCGGTAGCCGCCAAAACATTCTGCCCCCAAAAGATTCCAGTCAAAATCAAAAGCGCCGAAAATAACCCTCTAAAAATAAATATGTATTTATTTATGCCAAACATTTTTTCTTTTAAACAATTCCATAATTTTAAATAAACCATAAACCAGCGCGAGTAAAACGATAAATACAATAATCAATCTCGCGTAATTAATCTTTGGCTGACTACCAGGTGCTAATGAAATTTTACTCTGATTCCCAGCTTTATCATAGACGGCGACAATAATAATTGATGCTTCACTTTGATCCAGTAAAACATAGGTCTCTCCGCTACGCACCGCGGGATTATTCCCTTCTATCACTTCATAATAGTCAATCCCGGACTGGCTATCACTGGCGGAAATGGTAATAAACTTTTTACCATCAAAAATAGAATCGTCTCTACCAAAGGTAGCCGCTAAATCTTGCGGCGGCTCTTTGTCTTGAGAAATAATTTCCTCCCACTGATTTTTTGGCAAAGAATCTTTTACAGAGACAATGCCGATAGTCAATGGATTATTAAAAACCTCAATCGGTGTAGCTTTTCCATCATTGTTATAAGCTTTGATATTATTCGGTTCAAATATCACTTCCCCTTCTTTTTCTGCCACAAAAATTATTTTTAGCAATAACCCAGATTTTTGTTTAAACCCTCCTGGCGTTCCCCCTGTAAAATAAATTGTTGAATTTGGGCCCAGTGAAGGATATTGCGGCCAAAAGGTCAAAGCCGAGCCAGCTACACTTAAATCGGTAATTTTAATTTTATCAGCACCGGCTTTAATAGAAATATTTCCCTCCACCACATTGGGATTTTTACCATCGGTATCCATTCTTACATTAATAATTGCCGTGTCTCCCACTGCTACCGATTCAAAATCAGCCGTCAAAAAAGTCGTAGCCGCCAACGCAAAATTTGGTACCAAAATAAATGATGCTAAAAATAAGACCCCTGAAATTGCAATTTGGACTAAGTTAAATTTTAATTTAAAAAATTTCATAAGTAATTATTTTTTAGTCCCCCACTGATACATTAATATGGAAAAATCAACTGAATTTACTTGTTTATCATTATTGGTATCCACACAAACATTTTTAAATGGCCACGCGGTCTTCCAAAAAGCCAGCAAAATAGAAAAATCGGTAGAATTAACTTTTTTGTCATGATTAAAATCGGCACCATTACAAGTGGTGGTAATAGGTGGAGTGGACGTAACAACAGGAGTAACCGCTGGCGCTCCACCACCTCCGCCACCACCGCCGGCATTACAAACCCCGCAATCAGCAGGACAGGTAGAGCAGGTTTCACCCCCGCTACAAGACCCGTTGCCGCAAGTCACCACAGGAGGGTTAACGGCTATAAATGACTTGGATGCGCCCGATTTTTCCGTACCATAATAAACTATTAGTTTGAAATAATACTGCCCGGGAGTCAAAACATTTTCAATTTCTAAAGTAGTTGTCATATCTTTCAACGACTCAATTCTTTTTGAGCCAGTATCAGCTCCATGGCAAGTATCATTTGAATCGGACACCACGCACCATTCATAATGATATTCATACCAACTCAATCCCTCATTGGTAATGGTAATATCTGCTGAAATATCCGAAATTGTATCGTCTGAAATACGATTAATGAACACCTGAGCCGGCGAACCCTCCACCTCCCAATAATCATTAACTTTGATAGTTTTGCCATCTTCTACCACAGCCGAAACTTCGGTCTCCCAAACACCATCAATCGCCTCGTCTGGAATAGTATAATAAGAATGATAGGTGCCAGCTGAATCTCTATCCATAGCTTTGTTCGTCACTGTATCCACCGGATTCCCATTGGCATCATAAATAGTTAAAGTCGGGGTGGTAGTCGCATCAGTAGGAATAGATTTATAATTTAAAATTTGTAATTTTGCCCGGTAAACTTCACCACCGGTGGTTTGTTCAAAATTAGACAAAGTGACCGTCCAGCCATCCTCTTGCGCTGATTTAATTTCAGTCACATTATCCCTGGTACTGGTCACATCTGCCCAAATACCGGCAGCTTGTTCCGTTGAAGCAACCTGAGTCACCATATATGTAGAACTTACGCCTGCGATATACTCGTTTGCTCCAATTTGTCTGGATGTCAAAGTTCTGGCTATACTACCCACATCCGACCAAACCGAAGCCGCGACACCGGAAATAGAAGAATTTAAATTGTTGGCTATTTCCCTGCCTATACTGCCCACCGTGGACAGAGTAGATGTTTGCACCCCCCAAACGGCCTCTGAAATGGTACTGGTTGTCAGGGCATCCGCGGCCGTCGTGGAAACACTGGCATAGCCAACTGTAAAAGTTTTGTCTAATACGGCCAAGTCCACCCCTCTTGTACCGCAAGCCATATTTGCCGGCCAAACACCAGAGATACTATCAGGAGTAAATGTTTTGTAATGCCGGCCTGTGCTAGCGTCAATTTCCATGGTGCTAGATACAAAAAACTCTCCAGTGGGCGGCTTATATACCGAAAGTACGCAAGGCGTGGTCGTAGCCACAAAATTGTCATCATAAACAAATTCGCTGATAGTCACCTCTTCACCCGGAGCAAATTTTTCATAAGCAGCTAAAACCGGGGAAATAAAAAACAAAGCTTCAGCTATAACTAACGAGAAAAAAAGTATTTTTAAACACACTTTGAGCATCTAAATACTAACTTATTTTTTGTCGGTTTTTTCGTCTTTGAAAGCTCCCTTAAAGGTCTTGATGGCTTCCGCTATTCCTTTGGCTAAAGCGGGAATTCTGCTGGCCCCGAACAACACTACCAAGACGATGGCGATGATGATGATTTCTTTTGTTCCTAGTCCAAACATACGATTATTTTAATTAATTAATAATTTTTCCGGTCTATATAAACGATTGATTAATATAGTTGCTTCATAAATTACCAAAAGCGGTAAAGACATTATAATCAGGGAAATTCCGTCAGTCGGTGGCAGTAAGGCAACGAAAATGATAATAAATATGTATGCATACCGTCTTTTGCTTTTAAGAAAATTCAAATTAATTACATTGGTTCTGATTAAAAAGGTGACTACAATGGGAAACTCAAAGATTAATCCTAGAAAAGCCGAAGTGACAATAATTTGAGATAAAAATCTACCGACATCCCACAGATTAACCACACCCAGACCAACATTGACTTGCGCGATAATTTTCAGGGCGAAATAAAGAGTAATAAATCCATAGGCAAAACCAACTAAAAATAACAAACAACCAATAGGAACCAAGGAAAGAAAAAATACTTTTTCCCTCCTCACTAAGCCATCTTTAATAAAACCATAAAAATAATAAATCGCCAAGGGCAGACAAAAGATTATCGCCACCAAAATTCCCGTGTTAACCGCCAAATCAATAAACTGGAAAGGCGAGGTGACGGCAATAGTGACATTTTCTATTTTGAAAAGACCAATAATTAAAGTCAGAATTTTATTGGTGAATAAAAATCCGGCAGCAAAGAACAAAACCAGAACGATAACCAAAACATATATTTTTTTCCTGATTTCTTCTAAATATTGCCCATATTCCAAAAACTTTTGTTGTATTTCTTTTTCCATATAATCTTTTCACCATTATCTGCTATTTTAACCGTTTTAAATCAAAAATCGTTAAATTATTCAATCGCTTCAGTTGAAGATGTGGTGGTCGAATCAGCAACCAAAATTTCAGGCAAAGCCGGTGTACTAGTGGCGGCAGTTGTTGAAACATCTTCAATAACTGGGAGAGTTTCTACGGGCGAATCTTCTACCGGCAATGCATCTACTATGGGGGTTTCTGTTGGTTGAGCTTCTGCTGGCGGTGTCTCAACGAGCGGCGTTTCTATTGGAGGAGCTTCAACTATTGGTGTTTCCACGACCGGTTCCACCACCGTTATTCCACGATGACGATTTAACCAAGCAAAAACAGCATCCACACCATCATCCCAAGATCCATAAGTTTTGGTCTCTGACCCCGTATTGCCAACATTACCTGGATTAAAAGTATCAACCGCTACTCCTGCCGTACCAAAACGAGAATCCAACTCCATTATAGCCATAGCCAATCGACAATCTACATTATATTTTTCCGCGGCATCAAGAATCATCTGACCCGTCAAAGGACTGCTTATAGCTTTGGTATCAATATAGGCATCAATTTGAACAACACTTTCCATCAATCCCATAGATTCAAGAATGCTGGCTATTTTGCGTTCATGAAGAGGATCGGTCGCGTAGGTAGAAATATCATATAACGACATACATTCGGTCGCGTTGTCCAATATTATGGGGGTGCTTTGGATTGCTTCCACCCCCGCGGTTATCATTGAGGAAATATCCGTATTGGCTCCGGCCGCCGCCTGTGTAGCGGCTAGCAAGAGGCGCAGTTTGTATAAAGTATCATTGATACCCGACATTTCCGTTTCTACTGAATTTATAGTAGCCAAATCCCCGATCATAAAAGCTTGTGCCTTGGAATTGGTTAAGAAAATAATTTTATTCTCCAATAGTTGTATTAGATATTCTACATTCATAATAATTTTACTTGCTCATCCATCTAATTAATAAAACAACAACTGTTTAAAACATTCAATATTGCTAGCACGATTTATCCATAAATATTTTAAACCATCAGCTGTCTCAATAATCTCCATACGATTGCCAATTACCGCGGTTGGTGCCAAATAAGGATACTGCCCTGCGCCATGTAACCAATTAGTAATCAAGTCAAGATAATATATTTTTTGAGTAGCATTTATGGTAAAGTAAATTCTATCTCCGCCGTCATAGGCAAAATTTGAGCCGGTGGTCAAAGTTTCAATTTGCGGCGTAATACTCATCAATTCCCATTGATTGGTGTTAATATTATACCGGTCCCAGCCATAGGTAGCGCCGCCGCGAGGAGAATAGAGATACTTCCCTTTGGTTAGTGGATCTGACGTATTAAATCCAGACAATAAATTCATGCCAAGCCCGCGAACCGGTTCACCTAAAATTGAATAAGAAGTTGACTCTGCCACCGGCAAAGTGCCGGCGACAGTAATGGTTAATGTGTTGGCAGTGTTGGAGCTAACGATACCCTCAATGTCCGCCTGCCCCGCGCCTGCCGTTTTTTTCACATATCTACCGGTATGGATATTGACTGCCCAATTTTTAGAAGAATCCGCGATCACAGTTGTTGACTGTCCGGCGCCGGTGGCAATGCCTGAATCAGTCGCCCCATGCGCCGCTCGCTCGGCAATCACATAGCGGCCGGTGCCGTTTACCGGCAAAGTAGACGCTGTTTTAAAAGTTAAAGTGGTAGCGGTATTGGAAGCAATTTCCATGCCAACCGAAATAAGCGAGCCCGTACCGACCACCGGGTTAGCCGCCGACCGATAACAAATATAATCGGCCCAGCCGTTGACGGTCCAATTTTTGGAGGCGTCAGTTAGTGTCGTTGTTGAATGGCCGGTAAATGAGGCATTGGCGCTAGGGGTATCCAACATGGTATAGGTGAAAATAAGATTGCTAGTTACCGTCGCTACTTGGGCGGTGATATTATATATTGCACCGTCACCATTAAGAGCACCTTGGATAGTCACCCAGTCGCCCACCTTGAGGCGATGCGAGTTAACCGTGGTACAGGTAGCCGTAGTTCCTGATTTGGTTAAGGTGTTAATTGCTTGCGGTCGACGAGATTTTACTCCGGCGGAATTGCATAGAGTTACTGCTCCTTGCCGCGGAGAACCATAATCAAAGATACGACCATTGGCCGCCATATCAGCGTCAATGCTGTGCGCAAGCATATTGGCCTGACCTCCGAATGTCATGTAAATCTTGTCATGGTCGTTAATAATAATATAGCCACTAGTAGTATCAAGAGTAGGCGACCAGGGCTTATCTGGATACAGAGTTAGTACTGTTTGCGTATTGCTAAGGATTCTTCTTTCTTGCCCCATGCCAGTGCCAGAAACAATGACAACTCTATAGTTTGCCCAGCGGTCAGTCACCCAGCTTGCGGCTACGGCATTAGTATCCTCAAGAGTAGTGGCGGTGGTACCGGCAGTAGCGATACCGGCATCATAACCTTCTATCCTATATTTTGTGGTGGCATCAGGCGCAGTGGTTACAGAACCAACCCATGTCAGTTCCGTTGCTGTGTTCGCAGTTATTTTACGAAGCCTATCTTCGCCAGCTACTGGTTTGGTGCCAGAGACAAATATAACCCACTTGCCTACAAACTCATTAACAGTCCAATTTTTTGTGGAATCAGTCAAGGTAAGGGTGGTTCCGGCGCTGGCAGTACCGCTTTCCCACAATGAAACATTACGCGTAGTGCGCTCTATAGAGCCATCGGTTCCTCTGGCGTTTGTCAGAGCCGAGGTAGCCGAACGGATATACCAAGAATCTGAAGCAATATCATAATATTGCAAGACATAAAACGGAATGGAAGCGGCATAAGAAGCTAAAAAAATTCCGCCGGATTCAACCACAAAATACGATGAACTATCTGGAATTACATCCCAAGCGCTATCTACGGTGATAACCGAACTCTCAATATTATATATTGAGCCCACGCCCGCGGCATTAAGCGCAAACGCCGGAGAAGGTACCCCCGGGTTACTATTGTAATCGCATTCGTATCCAGTAATATCAGCAAAGGTAAAAACGGTAGCGGTATGATGAAGAATGCGCCTAACCAGAGAAATGCCAGCGCCATATATAACCCGGATTTGATACCCGGCATATTGATTTATTTCAGCGGTAATCCGAGAGTCAGTAAATGTACCAGCCGGGGTAATTGCTGTCATAATGCCGGTATAAGCAACCACCGGATCAGCCACGCCAGTAATGGTTCTGCGCTGGCCGGCGCCAGTGCCGGATTCAATTCTAATATCAAATCCTTTGAGCACCTGGCCATAAAACGCCGGCGCGGTAACGGTAGTGGCCGTGGCGGCCAACACCCGCCCTTCAAAACCATAAGCCCCGGAAAACCTCAACGAAGCCCATGTGGCCGGGGCAATCGGAGGTGAAGCCAACTGCATGTAAGTATCAGTCCATGTATCATAACGATAAAACCCTGTAGCAGAAATCAAATAATAAATATATCGGCCTTTAACAGCATTTGCACCACTATCTGCCGAAGCAGAATTGCTTATAGCGCTTGATACCGCTGGCGCGGTACGACACCACTCCCAAATTGGAGTATCCACTTGTACGCGCAAAGTATTTGATGAAAGACCCATAATTTTATTATTAAGTAAAAGTTATTTTACTTCTGATAGAATCATTATATACTTTATGTGAAATATCTCCAAATCTTTGCTGGGCGGCATAAAAACCAATAATTGGTCCTGAATCATTGCTAAAAGTGACACGAGGGCAGCTGGCGCTAGTGCCTAAATCAGTTGATACTGTTGGCGCAGCACAGATAACATAGGATTGCGATGATGGTATGAGATATATCGCATAAGTTGAAGTTGTATCTGGCTGAGTTATCCAGTCAGTTGCCAGTGTTAAATCCGTTGCAGTATTAGACAAAATCTGACGAATTTGTCCTGCGCCGGTACCGCTGGTGATTTTAACTGCGTAATTTGCCCAAATATTTTCGGTCCATGTTTTTGAGCTATCAACTATAGCACCAATAATCTGTTCGCCAGTAGCTACACCCGAATCATTGGCATCTGCTGGCATAGAACGAATAGAATAAGTTGAAGTTGTGTCTGGCTGGATTGTCCAAGGATTTTGCAGGGTTATAACCGTTGAAGTATTACTAGAAATAATTTGAGTTTGCCCCGCTCCAGTACCACTAGTAATAACGGCTATATAATTTGCCCAAGCATTATCATCCCATGTTTTAGAAATATCGGTAAGAGTCACGGACACAAAATTTTGCTCACCTGTAGCCACACCAGAATCCAAATCCTGAGTAACCCCGGGCAAAAATGTCCAAGGTTTGTCAAGGGTTAGAACCGTAGCAGTATTATTTAATATTAAACGAATTTGGGTCGCCCCTGAATTATCGGCAATTCGGACCGCGTAATTTGTCCACATATTATCAGTCCAAGCTTTGGCAGTATCAGTAAGAGTAGTTAATCCTTGATCACCAGTAGCCACGCCAAAATCTGAAACATTAAAAGCTATATCATAAATACTGTAAATCGATGTTTCATCTGGTTGAGTACCCCAAGCATCTTGTAAAATCAGAGTAGTTGAAGTATTGCCGGTAATCAAACGAATTTGTCCCATGCCTGTTCCATCCGTAATCTTAACCGCGTAATATGCCCATTTATTTTCTATCCAAGTTGTATATTTGGTCGTATCAACCAGTATCATAAGACCCTGAACACCAGTCGCCGTCCCCGTATCAATTAAACCAGTAATATTTTCTCCCCATGCGTCTATTGTCACCCTTTGACAATTGGCACGATCAACAGTGGCTTGTGATTCCATTAATTTAACCATTCTGCGCAAGAGGACGAGGTTATCCTCGGTTGCGAGATTTATTCCGGCGCCAGCAGAATTATTAGCCACTATTGTACCCGAAATCGGCTGGATTTCCGTCACATCTGCCTTTTTTTCTAACTCGGCAAGAAGCTCATTCTGTTTTTCTAAAGTAGCCGGATTAACAGATAAATTAGCAGAGTCCTTAATTCCAACTTGACCAGCCAGCGGAGTTGAACCAAAAACCATGGCTTGGGCTTTTTTTGGTATTAGCGATATAGTAAAAACACCCAGACCAACCATGCTTGCTAGCTTTAAAAAAGATCGCTTTTTAGTATCAACCGCCGTTTTTTTCATATTTTATTACGCCGTAGATGTAAAAGTTAAATTTCTACGAATAGCATTGGCATAAACATCATGTGCTACATCACCATACATCTGTTGGGCAGCATAAGAACCAATAGTTCCCACATTTGAATCGCTACCGATAGCCACACGGACACAACCGGTGCTAACTCCCGCACCGGTAGGCACACTAGTTCCCCACGCGTCTATTGTCACCCTTTGACGATTGGCACTATCAACAGTAGCTTGTGATTCCATTAATTTAACCATTCTGCGCAAAAGGACAATGGCATCATCTGTAGCAGGATTTATTCTGACCCCAAAAGAATCATTAACAACCATTGTACCAGAAACCGGCTGAGTTTCAGTCACATCGGCTTTTTTTTCTAACTCGGTGATAATATTGTCCAACTTTCCGTCAGTAGCCGGATTAATAGGAGTATTGGCAGAGTTCTTAATACCAACCACATTTGATGCTGGAGTGCTACCAAAAACCAAAGCTGAGGCCTTTTTTGGCAACAACAAAGAACCTATAACCCCCAAACCGACCAAACCAGCCAATTTCAAAAAAGTTCTTTTTTTATTTTCAGTTTGTACCGTCTGTATCTCCTTTGATTTTTGAGAGCAACGCTTTGACATCGTTATTTATTTCAAATACATAATTCTTTATTTCTTTTTGCTTTGGCTCGCCAACTCATCGTGATTATTTTCATCAACACCCTTGAACGCTCCTTTGAGATGTTGAATGGCTTCTACAATGCTTTTTGCCAATTCTGGAATTTTTCTCGTACCAAACAACAGCACTAAAACTACGGCGATAATGATAATTTCTTTTGTTCCCAATCCAAACATAGGTTTATTTTAATTGTTAAGATTTACCACTTAAAACTATCCGCAACTTACTTTTATCCCCACCAAAGAAACAATGTCTTTACTATACTATTAACCAAACCTTCTATATAAATTATAGCAAAAACTCAAGAAAAATGGCATACCCCACCAGCCCCACCAGCTATCCTTTATATTATATCATAACTTTGATAATATAATTATATAGGTTAATAACACTTAAAGGAGATGTCAAAAATTTTAGCCAAAATCAATATCGCCATAAATTTTTTAATGTTGCTGGCTTTTATCGTCACTGGATTTTCCACAGTGGTAGCTGACAAAATTCTGCCACGCGACAATGGGCATGTCAATATATTATGGGGTATCAGCCGCGGCAAATGGATAAATCTGCACGACCGCTCGGGCTACCTTCTGATAATCTTGATTTTAATTCATCTGGGACTGCATTGGAGATGGTTCGCGCAATGGGGCGGAAAGATTGGGGCTTGGGTCAAGAGTTTAAGGAAAAAATCGCAAGATTAATGCGAAAAAATAATTAAATGAAAAATACTAAAATCCCATCAAAACCAAACGAAATTGCTTTATTTAAGGGTAGAGAAATTAGAAGGTCTGTTTTTAACAAAGAATGGTATTTTTCGGTAATTGATACAATCGAAGCACTAACCGACAGCGTCAATCCTCGTGATTATTGGTTTAAAATGAAAATCAGGGTTAAAAGTGAGGATGGATGTGAACTGTCGACAATTTGTCGACAGTTGAAATTAACTGCGCCTGACGGAAAAATGCGCGAAACCGACTGCGCCACCCCAGAAGGCATGCTCCGTATTATCCAATCCATACCATCACCAAAAGCCGAGCCCTTTAAGCGTTGGCTGGCTAAAGTAGGTTATGAGCGCCTGCAAGAAATAGAAAATCCGGAATTAGCCGCTAAGAGAACCAGATTGCTCTATAAGCTCAAAGGTTATCCGGATGAGTGGATAGAAAAACGCATGCGTGGCATTGCTATTCGCGAGGAACTGACCGACGAATGGCAAAAACGCGGTGCGGCTAAAGAACGGGACTATGAAATTTTGACCGCTGAAATTTCTCAAGCCACTTTTGGAGTGACACCCGAGCAATACAAAAAACTCAAAGGTCTCAAACGACAAAATCTGCGCGACCATATGAATGATTTTGAACTAATATTCACTATGCTGGGCGAAAGAACAACCACCGAAATTCATCGCGACAACAATTCCAGTGGCATTAAAAAATTAAAGACCGATGCCAAGGTGGGTGGCGAGGCGGCAGGCGCCGCCAGAAAACAAATTGAGAAGCGCCTGGGTCACTCCATTGTTTCCAAAAATAATTTTCTTAAAAACAAGGAAAATAAGAAATTAAAATAACGAGAATTTACCATAAAAAGCGACCTCTCTTGAAGGGCGCTTTTTTATTGCTAATTTTATTACTAAAATTTATCTTTTCTTCCGCGCTATTTTCACCTGCCGTCCAAGAATAAAGCCCAGACCGAAGACCAGCATCGTCGCCACGACCCCAATCAAAAAGCTGACCAAATCAAAGCGCCCCGCCCCCCAGACCGGCTGTGACCTTAGAACTTCCAAATTCAAAGAATTTTCCGCTTGATTACCAACTTTATCAGTGGCGATTATTTTGATTACATGTTTACCAAAATCCAACTCCGGCAACTGGTAAGTTAATTCTTCGCCGTCGCTAATTTTACCCAACCCCCTTTTATCTATAATTATCTCATAATTATCCATACCCGACTGCTCATCTTTCGCCTTCAAAACCACCTCCGGGTCACGCCGATAAGTCACGGGCGCGTCTTTACTGCTGACACTCACATCCTTGGGCGCGTCATGGTCAATTTGCACTTTGAAATGACTGGCGCGGCTCCAATTTTGTCCGTCATAACCGCGCACGTGAAAATACCAAATCCCGCTGGCTAATTGCGGATATTTTTGATTTAAAATATCTCCCTCGGGCGTCGTATCGGGAATTGTTTCCGCCGTTTGGTCTAAAACAAAACTGAAATTGGCAATGCCGCTCGGACGATTCCACGCTATCTCTAAATCGCTAGCAATATACCAGGCGTTAAAATCAGGATGTGTCAGTGAACTCACGGCAATCGTCGCCTTATCCGCCGGGGTCTGGGGTTTGACTTCCTCTGGCTTTTCCGGCGTCACAGGCTTTTCGGGTGTCACCGGTTTTTCCGGCTCCGCCGCCGCGCCTTTGATAGTATAAGTCCCGCTGCCCACCCCGCCGATAACATTGGTCCCCTTGCCGTCATTGGCTAAAATACTCGCCCCGCGAATACTGACCGTCGCCGTACCCTCGGCTTTGGCTTTGAAAGTAATGGTCAAAATAGTACCCGCGCTCCCGCTATATCCCGGATCAGGCAGTCCGCCAGCATAGCTAATTGTCCCCGCGCTATTGGAAAAACTCGGCTGTACTGGCCAAAACGAAAATAAACTGCCAGCCGAAACCTTGGTGACAGTCAATTTGTCCGCCGGAAAGCCAATTGTCGCCTGTGAAGAATTAATGGCTTGACCGCCGGAATTTAAAATCAAAGAAACATTTTTGGTCTGTCCGACATTAAACGAAAAACTACCCGGCGCGAGATAAAGCGATGCCGCGGCGGCATGCGCTGGGCGCGCGAAAAATATTGGCGCGACCAACACCGCCAACATTTGGCACAAAATCAGCCAAGAAAAAACTGCCGTGGAAATTTTTGGCACGCCAAAAAATCTAAACTTATTTTTAAGCCCGGCTCTACGCCTTGCCATATTTCTTGTTCTTAAAATGTCTCACTAAAAACCAAGCGTTAACGGCGACTAACAACAACAAAATGACCCCTCCCGCCCAGAGAAAAAAACTTGATGGCTTCCAAACGGGCGCCAACAGCCGCGGACGATATTCCGCCATGGACTGATTGCCAGCCCAGTCCACCGCGCGCACGCGAATAACTGATTTTAATTTTTGGTCTTGCAATAAATACGGGCTACTGGCTTGTTTCCACACACCAGCACCTTCTTGCACTTCATAATACGCGATACCCGTTTGCTTATCGTTGGTAGAAAAATAAATATAGTAGCGTCCATCAAAAACATTTTTGTCGCGCGTCGGCTCAATAGTGAACGCCTCCGGTGGAGTTGTGTCGGCGGCGAGTTCGGACGACCAAGCGTTGGTCGGGGTCTCGGCGGGCGCGCCGATTTTCAGTTCCAGCGCCTCCAATTTCAGCGCGGCTGCCGTTCCCAGCCCGTCATTGAGCAAAACCACATTTTTATTTTCCACAAATTCCAGTCGTGCGCTCGTTGGCGCTACCGCGCCTTGTCCTACCGCCGTCATACTCGCTCCCGCCCCCGCGCCGGCACTACCCGCGCCTCCCGCCACTCCAGCGATACCACTGCCCGTCTCCCCGCCCAAAATTTTTAAAAATATCCTCACAATCGCGTTGCTCGCCCCTTGATCGCCCGGCACCCTTCCGCAATAACCACCAGGCACGCCACCCGTCAAATTTAATTCTGTCCCCGAAGCATTCACAATCGGCGCTTGCGGCCACAGTGATAAAATTGAGCCATCCTGACTAGTCCCAATTATTTTTGCCCCGCCGGTCACCCTGACGCCTGCCTGCACCACATTTAAACACTCCTCTTGATTATCCACCTTTAAATCCACCGCGATAATATCCCCCGCCGCCACTTGCGCATTTTCCGTCTCAAAATTTAAAACCGCCGCCCGGCAAACACCCGCGCCCAACCCAAAAACGCCAGCTGCAACTATCAGCAAAACACTCGCCCCCGTCGCCAAATTTTTATTCCTTAAAATATTCATATTTTAACCCGTCCAATGATAAAGCATAATGGAAAAATCCACTAAGTCAACCTTGCCATCGCCATTTAAGTCAACTTCCGTACTAGCTTTATTCCACCAATACATTTGAATAGAAAAATCCACCAAATTAATCTTGCAGTCGGTATTATAGTCACCTTTCAACCCCGTACATTTATCTGTCACGGGTGGTTTAATCACGCTGGTCTTGCCAACTTTAAAACTCGCCGGGTCGCCATAAGCGCTGATTTCCGCCGCCGCCACACTCTTGGACTTGGTCAAATAACCGCCCTCGTCCAGCGGACTGGTATCAAAATTATAAAAATAAACGCCATCCGCGCCCGGCTTAACCGTCACAAAAAAATCACCCTCGGAACTATAAGTCACCCCGCTGGCTAACAAACTGGCATCCACCGTCGCGATAGACATAGTCGCCGCCGGACCTACCACAATGGAAACCTGACTATCCGCCGCGCTCTGCCCGAAAATCCCGATATTCTCGCCCTTGCGCACTTCAATTTTATCCACTTGAATCGTCGGCGCGATAAATATGCCACTAGCCGTAATCGTCACCCCCGCCGTCACCGTCAAAGGAAAGGTTAGCAATTTGGAGCGTACCTTATTTTTATCTTCCGTATAGCAAGCAAAATTATAGGTACCCGCCGCCAAGCTACTCAAAACAATCTCAAACTTCGCGTCCGACCCCGCCACTGTGCTTGCCGCCAAAACGCCGTCCTTTAAAATCGTCACCTTACTAGCCGGATAGGCACGCCCCTGAAAAATAATCCTATTGCTGGGCGTCACCACCGTCTCGCCACCTCCACCGCCACCGCCGCCTCCACCCGGAACCACCGGCGTCACCGGGGGCGTCACAGGCGGCACTACCGGAGCCGAGGTCACCGTCACCGAAGTCGCCGACTGCTGACCAGCAGCATGTGCCCTGAAAAAGATAGGACTAAATAATAGTCCTATCAAAAACATTCCGATTATAAGCCGCTTCCGCATGTTTTTAGAGAAATAAATTTATTCTATCTCCGCGCGTTCACCAGCGCGATAATTCCCCAAATCAAACCTGCTAAAATCACCAAAACAATCACGCCCGCCAAAGTTAAATCCTGCCAACCGGCATCAAAGATATTTGCTCCGGTGTAATCAGCTATTTTCCCTGCATCCATAATACTCAAATGAATCTTATCGGTCTTAATTATTTTTTCGCCTTGATAAATCTCATAAGTCGCCCAATAACTCCCTGCTGGTAATAGTGTCTTAAATTCCGCCGCGCTCCAATCAGTCGCGAATGCTTTAACTGTTGCAATATTATCAGTAGAAATGGTCTCTACCAGTGATGTCTCATTGGCATTAAAAATTTTCAGTATCATTTTGTCAGGCGCCACCGCTACATTGCCAGTGTTTTCAATCAACAAATCGGTCTTAATAATGCCCGGGTAATTGATAAACCAGAAATGCCCGCCAACTTCCAAATCAGCCACCTTGACCTCTTTAATCTCAAAACCGGTGACGGTTTTTGACCCGACATTCAATTCCACTGCCAATTGCCCGCCAAAATTTACCGAGACCTGACCATTATTGCTATCTTTTGCCTCCGGCACCACTTCAAAACTTATGTTCCCTGTGTATTTTCCAATATCAGCGCCAGCCGGCACATCCACGCCGACCACTACGGTCTCGCTTTTATTGTTGGCATCAAATTTGAAATCATTACCACGGTCAATAGTAATCCAATCTTCGGCTCCCGGCACATTAAATTTAACCTTAACTTTTGAGTCCAAATTACTACTGCCATTACTAATAATAACCTCTTGTTCATAATGCGAGCCCGGCACTAGGTTATCGGCGCGCAAAACCGCGGGCGAAAGTCCGAAGGCGTGAGCCGGAGTTGCCATGGCTAACCACGCCAAAGCGCTAACCCCCACTAAATAAATTGCTTTCATAATTTAATATATTAAATAGTTATTAAAGGGTTAGACCTTACCAATTAGCCGATTCGCCAGTCACGCCCATAATAGTGTCTGTTCCCGTGTAAGCTCCCGCCGGTTGCGCATCTGGAATTTTTATTATCCAATAAATTGGTGCGCCAGCGTATGCCGTAGTGACGGTGGTCTTGGCAATATTTAATTCAACTTCAACGCCAAGAGTGCCACCTTCAAGCCCCAAAGCTGTGCTGCCTGTACCCCCCCAGTCCCTACCACTTGTTAAATTATATTTTTGCTGACCGACGGCGATTGTTTCCTCCCCTGCCGTCATGTCCGTGCCATAAAGCCGTACATCCAAACCGACATTACCCGTAGAGCTCACATTGATTGTGGCTTCGGTACTGGTGGCTCCCGGGGCTAGTGTCCCATAAGCCAAAGTAGAAGTCGCGGCGTAAGCCATAAAAGGGTCCATCTCCACGCCGGAAACGGTCTGCGCCATCGTACTGCTAGCTAAATTATCATCGCCAGCTATAATAGACGCCATCCATGTATCACCCGCGAATTTGCCATCTGCTTCGGTATGGTCGGCATGATATTGTAGGGGGAAGGTGCAAGTCCAATTCACATCCGAATCAGTCGCTCCCGAACAAGTGCCGACATCTTGCACGCAATCATGCGTCCCCCAGGTAGTATTTTGTTCGGGGTAACAATTATTGGCATTATAATCGCCTGTCGTACTACAACCACCAAAGTTAATGCTTGACCGATAAACAAAGATGTCGCCGTCTGCAATCTCATTGCCCGCACTGGCATTGAGACAACTGTTACTATCCGACACCGTGTAGGTCACCTGAAAGCCAGTAGTCGCCCCGCCTTCTTCCGTTAAAGATAAATTACCGGAGGCATCTTTGAGCACCACGCTGGAAACCGTCGGAATAGCATTGGAGACCGTCAAAACGGCATCTAGCCCTTGTCCATCACCCCCCGCCACTAATCCGTGGCTATCAACTATATATCCTTTACCCACATAGGTATTATCTTGTTTGGGGTTTGCAATATTATAATCGCAGGTCGGATTGGTGGTGCCAGGCGTACTGGAACAAAGCGTAGTTCCCGTGCAAGCCGGCGTTTCCCCGCCCGTAAATCCAGAAGCATCACCACAGACATAAAGTTTTATATTGTCATCTGTTCCAGCCGCCTCATCATCCGAAGCGGTTGCAGAAAAAGTGACTGCCTGTGAGGGAAGCTTGGGCGAGTTATCACTAAAAGCCGAGAATGACGCCGCATGATTAACATAAATTGGCGACCCCGAATCGCCCGTACCTTGATTCCCTGGGTCAGCCGAACAATCAACAGCATCACAAACAAAAACATACCAAGCCACCGATGGTCCATCTCCTTGCAACCCAGTATAGTTGCAAGACGCTTGTTGTCCTGAAGCGGTAGAGGCATCAGCACACAATTCGGTCGCCGCACAACTAACCCCGCTTGTCGATCCAGAACTACATACCAACATCTTATACGCGTCACCATTGGCATCGGTCGCGGTCGCCTGGATAGCCACCGTCGCCCCCACATTGATAGGATTACCGGCAGTACCAGCCAAACCAGTACCATCCGCCGAAGCCGTGGCTTCAGCCGCATCTCCACTCAACACAGGCACCACATTACCCACGGTCACAGAAGTCGCCGCGGTATCGGCATTAGCTTGATTACTACTCAAATTCAACCCAACGCCGATACTAATCACAATCAGCGCTAGCAGGGCGATCATCAGCCAGGGGCATCCCCCTGATTTTTTTTTGTGTTTGTCTTTCAACATACGATTTTAATTTTGTTAATTAAATATTATAAATTTTGGTTGTTGCCACTAAAATTGCTCGCGCCCGAAACACTACCACTGGCACCGCCCATGCCCGTATTTCTACTTTTCCCGCGAATCAAATGTACTATCAGCCAAATAATAAACGCCAGCAGACATAGCCCGCCCAAAGCGATACCACCCAAGGTCATTTTGTCTTGATTGTTTAAATCCATCAGTCCCGCACCTTTGTAGCCATCTATCGCTCCATGCGCCATTACGCTCAAATGCACGCGATTTTTTTGCATCACTTCTTCGCCTTTATAAATTTCATACTCACCCCAATAACTGCCTGGGGTCAGATCGGTCAAAAATTCCGCCGTCACCCAATCGGTTTTGAAAGGCGCGACTTTTCCAATAATTCTATTCGCCTCTAAAGTTTGTTTGAGAGTAGTTTGATTGCTATCATAAATTTTCATCACCACTCTATCTGGAGTCACTTCTACATTACCAGTATTTTCTATTTGCATAGTAAAGACAATCTTTCCTGGAAAATCCAAAAACCATTTTTTAAAACCCTCTTCCAAGTCAGAACTTTTGACCGCGCTCACTTTAAAATCGCTGATTTTTTTGTCCACTGTGGTAATATCCACATCAATTTGCCCACCCATGGCAATGCTCACCTGCCCGGTCTTGCCGCCGCTCGGTGGCGCCACCCGCACACTGATATTGCCAGGGTAACGCGCGTACGCGGCACTACGCGGTACATCCACACTGACCACAATTTTGGTCTGCTTTTGACCGGCTGGCATAATAAACTCCAGCCCCTTGTCTATTTTAAACCAATCATTGGCACCCGGCACATTAATTTTTATCGTCGCCTGCAAATCCTCCACCGGCTGACCATTGACCAAAATAATTTCCTGCTCAAAATGCGAGCCCGGAATCAAACCATCATTGCGCACGGTCGGGGGTGAAATTCCAAATGCCTTCGCGGTCGCGCCATAAGATAATATTCCGCCAAAGATTATTAAAACTAAAAACCAGAACTTTTTTTGCGCATTCATAATAAAACTTTTTAAAAACTATTTATATTATACATTATTTTTAAAACAATAGATAATCTTTTGGGCTGTGGATAAGTTTTGAGGAGTAGATAGTTCTGCCCGTGCTATTTTGTCATTCCCAATACCCTCTTTGTCATTCCCGCGCAGGCCTGCCCCGTATGCGACATCGGGGCGGGAATCTGTAGTTGTTCAGAAACGCTCATTGTAATTCAGTAAATAAATCAGAAGCAGTTCGTCTTACAGATTCCCGTTTTCACGGGAATGACAAAGGGAAATAACAGTTATTGCCCCCTTGCCCCCATTTTTTACCTATTGTATAATCTATGAACTGGAAGTACCCAAAAATGGGTACCTTTAGAGCATAAACTACATATTTATGGAAAAGGACTATTTTTTGGATTTAATGCATTCAGGAAAAACCGTTTTTACTTTTAAAGACCTAGTTTTGCTTTGGGGGGAATCCGATATCAATTTTGTGAAGAAAAAAATTCATCGCTATATCAAAGCCGGCAAAATGAATGCCGTCCGCAGGGGTGTTTATTCCAAAGATAAAAATTATGACAAATATGAATTGGCTACAAAAATATATACCCCTTCATACATTAGTTTAGAGACGGTTTTGGGCGCAGCCGGAGTAACCTTTCAATTATACGGACAAATTTTTGTGGTATCATACCAAACCAAAGAAATTGAGTGCGATGGACAAAAGTATTCTTACAAAAAAATCAAAGACACCATTCTCACCAACCAAGCGGGCATTGAATTAAAAGAAAATTACGGTATCGCCTCGCCCGAACGAGCATTTTTGGACCTGGCATATTTACACAAAAATTATTATTTTGATAATCCGTCGGTTTTGAATTGGGAAAAGGTTTTTGAAATTTTACCCATCTACGGCAACAATCAACGGATGATTAGATTAGTGAAAAAATATTACAAAGCCACTAAAAAATAAAAATATGGCGCTCAATATCGCGAAACATAGAAATATTCTTATAAAAATTCTCAAAGATATTTACACTGATGCTTCTATCAGCCCAATTTTGGGATTTAAGGGCGGAACAGCCGCTACCCTTTTTTATGGACTTGACCGTTTTTCGGTGGATTTAGACATTGACCTGCTTGATGCCGAAAAAGAGGACTATGTATTTGAGCGAGTCAAAAAAATTCTTGAAAAATACGGAAAGTTAAAACAAATAGAAAAAAAACGCTTTAATCTTTTGTATATTCTTTCCTATGATGACAAAGATACCAACGCCCAAAATGTTAAGGTGGAAATTAATCGCCGCGCGTTTGGGTCAAAATACGAGCTAAAATCATTTTTGGGCATCTCAATGCGAGTAATGGTACAAGAAGATATGGCGGCTCACAAACTTTGCGCGATGTATGAAAGAATCAGCAGAGCCAACCGCGATATTTTTGATGTACAATTTTTTCTATCGCACGATTGGCCGATTAATAAAAAAATGGTTGAAGACCGCATGCAAATACCATTCAAAGATTTTTTGAAAAAGTCCATTGTCGCCCTAGAAAAATTCAATGATAAAGACATTTTGGCGAGTATGGGCGAGCTTTTGACCGAGAAACAAAAGGTCTGGGCGAAAACCAAACTCAAAAGCGACACCCTGTTTTTCCTGCGGGTCTTGTTGAGCAATCAGGGATAAGCCGGGGCTGTGGATAAGTTTGGTTTTTAACCCATTGACAAGATTTTCGTTTTTTGGTATCATTATTTGTATAATCACCATGAAAATACACCTCTTAAGGTTCCGTCCTTAAGCGGTGTTTTTCTTTTTATGCGCCAATTTATCTTTTAGATTATCCATAAAAATAAGTTTCTCTTTGGCAGTATCTTTAAGCAAAGACGAGCATTTTTTGGCACACGGGCTGATAACCTTTTCTAATTTGTCTTTTTCATAGAGAAATTCCACTAATGAGTAGAAGTCGCCATCGCTGGTTACTATAACCGCCTTTTCAAAATTGTTTTCATACAAATCAATCATGGTTTGTAAAATCAAATCAGCATCTACATTCCCCTTGTATTGCCCTTTTTTGTTTAATAAAACCGGCTTAAATTTCAAAATATAGCCATCCCTTTGCAGGGCTGTATACAAGTTTTGATTGGCAGGAATAAACCCTATAAAAATATAGGCATCGGAAACGCCATATTTTTCATGTAAATAGAACCTGAATTTTTTAAAATCCAAACGCCAACCCAAGTTTCTAATCCCCAAATTCAAATTTTGGGAGTCAATAAACGCGAAATTGTTTTTTCTTTTCAGCATTTTTAAATTTTAATTCTTTTTTAATTATACATTTTTTATTCTGCGGCCGCCATCTTTTTTAGACCTATCCCTGCCTCGTTTTTAATGTTATTGAATTCAATAACATTAAAACGCGGATTATGCACCTGCTCCCAAGCCCCCATAAATTGCACTGTGTACTTAGTTGAAAGCCAATTTGCGATAACTATTCCAGTTGCCTCACGGTCTTTAAATTTTGCCATATCTGTAAGCGAAATATACTCTTCTTCGTTTTTTGTAATTACGGCTATCGTTAGCCCATGAGTAATAATTTTCTTCATATAAGAACTTTTTAAAATAAATTGCTCTTAAATTATAGCACAAATTAAACGCGGTTTTTTGTTAATCATATTGCTTATCAATTTCCATATCCGACCGCAAAATTGTTTTTTCTCTTGGGCTTTTGTGTTTCTATTACGGGGTATAGGTGTAATAGACGGTCATGCGGATGTGGTCGACAAGGAGTTTTTATAAATTAATCACATATTGAATAACAATCCCTGCATTCACCACAATTAATACACTGATGATAATATGACAGCCCACAGTACGGTGGCGGATCGCCATGCCCACAAGTACAGCCATCTCTTACAATTCCACTATCGCAAACTTCATCGCCCTCAACAATTCCGTTTCCGCAAACTGGTGCTACTCCCCCCCCCAATCCTCCACCTCCGCCGTCACACCCGCGATAGTATCAATGCCCGTATATTCACCCGCCGCGGTCGGGTTGGGCGCGCGCAAAATGAAATAAATATTGGCAGTTTTCGGCGACAGCTGGTCAATGGTTTTTTCGCAATTCAATTCCGCCTCATCCGGACTGGTGGTCAAAGCCGTGCCCGCCACCCAACCCTGACTGGCTAACAAATTCCAAACCTGCGCGCCGATGGCAATGCTACTACCAGAACAAGTGGGATAATCCGTACACATATTGGCGCCTGATAAATTTAAATCTAGACCGACATTGCCCAGCGACTTCACCGTCAAACCAACTTCATCACTATCACCGCCGGGAATCAAAGTTCCATAAGCCATCGCCGGATCGCTTTCCAAATTCGGCGTGTAATAAACCTTGACCTGCAAATGGTCTAGATCATAACTAGCACTAGCCACATGCTGTTCTATTTTGACTCTAAATGGTTGCATACTAGCTTCCGTCATTGTCCAAGTTCGCCCCCATGTATCCGCCGCGCCACCCAAAGTATCCGTCACCTCACTGGTTTCGCTCACCACCACATTTTTTTCATCAGTCCAAGTCATCCCGCCATCCCACGACAAAGAAACATACAGATTAGGGTCTTCGGCATCCCCATGCGACTTACCATCAAGTTGCACCTCTATCCCCGAGATAGTCGCCGAAACCGCGTCCCCGTAAGAAAACAAGAAATTTCTGTATGCCGCCTCTGGATAATTATTAGGGGCGACATACGCTTGAAAATACGCGTAATTATTATCATTGCTGACAGCGTTGTTCGGATTATCTACATACATACTGCTATCATAAGATTCCGGCGAGATAAGCCCCGTATCGGTCGCCGCGCCCACCTCTGGCAAAAATACATCATAAGCCATAAACAATCCCATCTCCGTGCCGGTCAACGCCTCTATTTGCCCACTACTGGAACTGTTATCGTCGCGGATTTCCACATTGGTCAGCCATTTATCATCAGGATATTGACTGCCATCCACCGTCGGGTCGGCTAAATATTGCAAACCAAAGGTGCAGGTAAAAGTCGCGTCAGTATCCGTCGCCCCCGAACACGAACCGACATCTTGCACGCAAGCGCTTGGTCCCCCTGGTCCAAAATAGCAATTATTTAAATTATTGCTCTGGGGAGTGCTGCAAGTGCTGGAAGTCACCCCCGAACGATAAGCCGCGAAACTGACTTGGTCTAATTCATTCCCCGCAGCAGAATTTAAACAACTATTGCTATCCGTCGCGGTAAATTTCACTTTAAAGCCGGTCGTCTCGCCGTTTTCTTCCGTCAAAGTCAAATCACCCGCCAAGCCATCCGTATCCAAAAGTTGCACCGTCGCCGCGGAAATCGTCGGCGTGGCATTACCAATAGTCAAAGTGCTATCCGTCCCCTGCGAAGTGCCAGCCGAAGCAAAGCCATGCCCGTCCACTATATATCCATAAGCATTATAAGTCGTATCTTGTTTGGGTGTCGGCACGGCATAAGTACAACTAGGATGCGTTGCCACCCCCGTGGTAGTACTGCATAGCGTAGTCACATCACAAGCCGGCGTCCCACCATCGGTAAAACTGGCTGATGAGCACACATATAATTTCACCGTGTCGCCCGTGTCGCTATCTGTAGAAGAGGTGGAAAATATTACACTCTCGCCCGGTACTTTGGGTGAATCGTCACTATACGCCGTAAAGGTCGGCGCACGATTGACCGCGAATGGCGAACCATTATCCCCGCTGGCTTGACTCATAGCCGAACATTTGCCATCCGCATTATAATCGCAAACAAAAGCATACCAATCCTTCGTCTCCGCGTCACTATCACCCGTAGTATAAGAACAAGTATTAGCTGACCCCGCGGCAGAAGTCCCACTGGAAACGCACCAAGTACTATCCGTCGCGCAAGTTGGCGCGGCACTATTGTGCGGGATAACTTCATTGGTTTTGCACACCGCCAAATAATACGCATCGCTTTCGCTATCCGCCGCCGTCGCCGTAAAAACCACATTAGACCCCGAGTTGGTCGGCGTGGTTGCAGAGGAACCGCCATCGGAAGGACCGGCAGAGAAGGATGGGGCAGTGTTGGAAAAATCTTCCACGGTGATATAAATTTGGTCGGTATTCAAATTATTATCCGCCTTCACCCATACCCAAAAATATCCATCCCCATCTTTATAATCCATTCCTGTTTTATTCCCACTTAAGGTGCAATCGGCAGAGCAACTTTCATCATCTAACAATTCCCACGCAGAAGTATTAAAATTCCATATTTTTAAGTAAACCTTTTTCCCACTATCGGTATCACCATAACCAACCCAAGTAATTGTTGCTTTGGGGTTAGATATTTCAGTTAAATCGGGTGCGAATTTAAACGCTTGTGAATCATACCCAGCGCCATCTGTTGCCCAATATAATCCATCATCGCTCAACACTCTACTTAAAACTGCTGGCGATCCTTCTATCCCTGGATCAATGGGAGTAACATCGGTAGTGCTACTTTCATATACCGCTATAGAGCTAGAGGTCGATCCAGGAGGACCAAACATCACCCATGCCGAGCCAGAAATAGCACCGTTATTACTAGCATTGTAAGCCCCCAGTACCAAATCCCCCAGACCATCACCATTAACATCCCCAATGAATAAAGCGCTTAAGTTACCTATAGCGCCTATTGCAGTAAGCTGGTCGTTCGCCGCACCGCCGTCATAGCGGATATTATAATTTGTCGCCGTGGATAGTGGCTTGTTATTGCCAGTACTGCTAGTTGCATCGTCAATCAGTGTGGAAAACATTACCCAGACCGAGCCAGAACTAGCACCGTTATTACCAGCATTATAAGCCCCCAGTACTAAATCTGCCAGACCATCACTATTAACATCACCAATGGTCAGGGCACTATCATAAGGGAGGTAATCGTTCGCCGCACCACCGTCGTAGCGGATATTATAATTTGTCGCCGTGGATAGTGGCTTGTTATTGCCGGTTGTAGCTCCAACATCGTCAATTAGTGTGGAAAACATTACCCAAGCCGAGCCAGAATCAGCACCGTTATTATCTGCACCGTAAGCCCCCAGCACCAGGTCACCCAATCCATCACCGTTAATATCACCAATAGCTGTAGTGTTATACCTGATAAAATAAATACCTGCCGCACCGCCATCATAGCGGATATTATAATTTGTCGCAGTAGATAGGGGCTTGTTATTGCCGGTACTACTAGTTACATCATCTATCAGTGTGGAAAACATCACCCATGCCGAGCCGGAACTCGCGCCATTATTACTTGCCGCATACGCCCCCAGCACTAAATCCCCCAATCCGTCACCGTTAATATCGCCAATGACCGGAACACTATTTCTAGTGAGATAATTAGCCGCCGCACCACCGTCGTAGCGGATATTATAATTTGTCGCCGTGGATAGGGGCTTATTATTACCAGTTGTAGCTCCAACATCGTCAATTAGGGCGGAAAACATTACCCATGCCGAGCCAGAATCGCTATAAGTATTGTCTGCTGGATATGATCCCAACACCAAGTCCCCCAGACCATCGCCGTTAACATCACCAATAGCCAAAGCACCAGTATAAGTAAGATAATCACCACTCACACCGCCATCATAGCGGATATTATAATTTGTCGCAGTAGATAGGGGCTTGTTATTGCCGGTACTACTAGTTACATCATCTATCAGTGTGGAAAACATCACCCATGCCGAGCCGGAATTACTATATGTATTGTCCGCCTGGTATGCTCCCAACACCAAGTCCCCCAGACCATCGCCGTTAACATCACCAATGGCTAAGGCACCATGATTTGTAAGATAAATACTAGCCGCGTCACCATTATAACGAATATTGTAGTTAGCAGCTGTAGCCAAAGACTTATTGTTGCCCGTAGTAGCTCCCACATCGTCAATTAAGGTGGAAAATATTACATAAGCCGAGCCAGAACTAGCACCGTTATTACCAGCATTATAAGCCCCCAGTACTAAATCTGCCAGACCATCACTATTAACATCGCCAATGGCTATAGCACCACCATATGTAAGATAATTATTTGCTGCCCCTCCATTGTAACGAATATTGTAGTTTCCTGATACAGATAGGGATTTATTCCCTTGCGCTAACTCGCTTCCACCGAATATCACCCAGACCGAACCAGAATTGGCATAAGTATTATCCGCCAGATAACTTCCTAATACTAAATCATTATTACCATCCCCATTTACATCGCCAATGACCATGGTGCCAAACATTGTAAGCCCATCCCCCGCCACCGCCCCGTCATACCTCACATTATAACTCGCTGGGTCTATCAGCCCGTAATTCGGGTCAATGGTATAGGTCTGCCCTGCCTCCACAGTAATTTTCAAAGTCAAAATCAAGAGGTTGCGGTCGCCGCTTTGCACCGCTTTGACTTCCGGTTTCAATTCCGCCGGAATATCCGACCAATCGTACGCTGCTCTACCGCCATTGTCATTCCCGCGCAGGCGGGAATCTGTCCCGTCTCCCCCCGCGTAAAACTCCACCCGCGTACCGAGCGTATAATCGTTGAAATAACTATCAAATTCGGAACTGTTAATTTCATCCTTGCTCTTGTTGGGTTTTGCCGCGCGCAATTCTCCCACATTGGCTTGTTTGTTGTAGCCCTTAAACACCAGCGGGCGTTTGGAAATTTCGTATGCCTGCCCGCTCCAAAAAACCAGCGGCGAGGTGATTTCCTGCTCCAAGGTCAAAGTATAATTTATCGTTTGGTCGCTTTTATTTTCCACCACGATATTCTGCTTCAAATTTTTGACCTCGCCGCCTTCCGCCAAACTCACCACCTTGCCCGTCGTTTCTCCGCCATTGTCCGCGCTGCTGTCTTGATTTAAATTGCCCGCCGGCACATATTCGGTTTTGATGGTCACTTTTTCCATCTCCAATTTATTTTCCAAATTATCTCCCTGCTGACGCGAATCTTTGGTTTTTTGCAAGTCCTGCAATTTGAACTTGGGTTTTTCCGCGCGCTCCGCCACAGGTATCCCGATAAAATTCAATAAGCCGCGCCGTGTCTTTGCCAGCGTGGCTTCCGGCTTTAAATCGCCTTCGGCTACCAACGCCTTGTCCGCCGCCAAAGTGATGGTCGCCGGTTTGAACGCCTTTTTTAAATCCCTATACTGTCCCAAAAATTCTCCCTCTTCAATATCTTGGATTTGAAACTCCTGCCCCGCCAGCATTTCTTCCAGTGACTCGTCTTCTTCCCCGCCGCCAAAGTCCAGCTCTATCCAAGCCGCGTCCACATACACTTTGCTTTCCGCCGCGCCTTCATATATTAAGCGTACTTGCAAATCGCTCAAGTCCACTTTGTCGCCCACAAATGGCAAGACATACAGCCAATAGCCGCCGTTGCTTTCGTTGGAAATGGGTTGCGCTAAATCGTATTCATCCAGCTCGTGCCACTCGCCCGCACTGAAATATTGTAAAGTTAATTTGTCACCGGCTTGTCCGCTCGCCGCCATGGAAATCCGCAAGGTATAGCTTTTGACCGTCACGCTGTCGTCTATCAGCTCACTATACCCCTCCAAAGAAAAACCAGAAAGCGTCAGCACTTTTCTAATTCCGCTGACTACTGGACCAGCTGGCGGGGTTTCGGCGGGGGCTTCGGGGGCGGGCGCGGCGCTGTCATCCTGAACGGAGTGAAGGATCTCTTTTGTCTTGTCATTCCCGGCTTCTTCTGTGCCATTCCCACCTTCGTTGTCATCCGCGCCTTTTTTGTCATTCCCGCTTTCCCCGTTGTCATTCCCGCGTAGGCGGGAATCTGTTCCCGCTGTGTCTGCCGCATCCGCCTCACCGCCCGCAGGCGCCTCCGCCCCACTATCCGGCGCGCTCTCCGCTGGAGCCGCCTCTTCACTCGGTGCTTCCGCCGCCGGCTCACCCGCCGGCGTTTCGGCGGGCGCGCCCGCCTCACCAGCTACCCCTTCCGTGGACGCGTCCCCCTCTATCTGCATTTTAAAATTTCCCGCCAATTCCGCCGTAGAAAAAGCCCGCGAAGTCGGCGCGCTTTCCGCTGGTGCTGGGGCTGGTGCCTCGGCAGGCGCTGCTTCGGGCGCTGATTCCGCCGGCGCGCTATCTCCCGCGCCTTCCGCCGGCGCGGACTCCTCACCTCCGCTACCCGCGCCCTCACTCCCACTCGCGCCGCCACTACCCGTATCACCGCTAGCACCCGTACTTTCGCCGCCAGTCGCCTCTCCACCCGTACTACCATTTTCACCCTCACCAGTGCCATCACCCTCCACCGGCGTTAAAATATCCTCTGTACTTTGATTATTATCTCCTCCAGCTGGCGCCTCGCCCACGCCCCCTGCACCTCCCGTTGCCTCTGTTGCCCCCGCATCTCCCGCGCCCGCGCCGTTTTCCGTCGGTCGCAATTCCTCCTGCACCCAATTCTCCACGCACGCTGAATTTTCACAACTAAACTCACCCATTTCCGCCTCGTCCCCCAAATCCTGCATCAAAACCGCCTCTTGGTGCGACCACGGCTGTTCGCCAATGGCTAAATCGCCCGCCAGCGATGTCGGAAAAATTTTCATACCATCGCGCGCCACGCCAAATATCGGGGTGAAAGAATACAACACCAGCCACAAGACCCCCAGTAATACCAAAATAACCAAAACAATCCAAACGGGGTTTTGGATGGAAAAAATTTTTTTAATCCAACTCGGCATACGCAAAAACCAATGCGAATTTTAATTAAATTCTGTTTTAATTATAACATATATTTTTGTGGGAGGGAAAGATGAGATTATTTTTTTCTTTTGTAATTCCCGCGCAGGCCTGCCCCGCATGCGACATCGGGGCGGGAATCTATAGACAGAAATAAACTTATCCACAGGATGGGGTTGACTTTTTTCTTTAATATGGTATCATTAAATTACATTTTACTTCTTGCTTTTAGCAATGAAGCCCCGAGGCACCCGCTTTTATAGGCGGGTGCCGTTTTTATGATTTATGAATTCAAAAGTTTCTCTAATTTATTTTTGACTTCGTTATATACTGCCGTTGGCATTTCCCCAACATATCTAATCAATCTCTTGCGGCTGATAGACCTAATTTGGATTAAATTAATAGTATTAATTTTCCCGTTTAAACTGCGAAAATTAAAAAAATAACTTCCGGTCTTATAAACACTAGTGATGGGTAAAATTAGAATATGCTCCGCTGAAAACTTTTTAAGAATCAGCACCGGCCTTTCAAAATTTTCATTTTTACCATTAATTTCTATACCAATATTTTGCCCCAAGCTAGCCCACCAAATAGACCTTTCTTCGGGAAAAATTAGCTTTTGAGAAATATGGATTCTAATTTTTAGTTTAATCCAAGTTATAAATTTTTCTACAATTTCTCTATCAATTTCCATGATAAAAAAATAATTACGAAATTTTTATTAAATTCTGTTTCAATTATAGCGTATATTTTTGCGGGAGGGAAAGATGAGATTATTTTTTTCTTTTGTCATTCCCGCGCAGGCCCGCCCCGAACGCAGCATCGGGGCGGGAATCTATAGACAGAAATAAACTTATCCACAAGCTGGGTTGACTTTTTTCTGGAATATGGTATCATTAAATTACATTTGGCAGTAGTGTCAAGTGACATCAACTGCGGGGTCCCGTGCCGAAAGGTATGGGGCTCTTTGCTTTTTCAGACCTTTCTTTGATGCTTAAAAATTCATGACGAAAATTGGCAATATCAAAATAATGAGATAGCGCAGGGGGTAATTCTTTGGCCACATGGCCTGACCTTGAAAATCCAATCACAATTTTGCCATGGCCGCGAAGAAATTTTATCAAATATTCAAAGTCGCAATCGCCGGAAAAAAGAATCAGGGTATCAAAATCGTCAATTGAAAAAGTGGAATCAACCGCGATTTCAACATCAAAATTGGCCTTACGATGTGGATTATCGTCAGTGCTGTCTTCGTATTCCTTAAGCGGTTTGGTGATTAACTTAAAACCAAGTCCCTTGTCCAAAAAATACCTGAATTTCCGATGGGATTCACTAATAAATTCAGCGCAATAGAATCTGATTCCTTTAAAATCTCCGACTGTTTTAAAGAAATCATTAAATTTTTTATAATCCACCGACCAACACAATTTATCTGGCAGCCGATTTTTCAAATTATCGGGAATATCATCGGGACGGACAAACATATCTCTGACTGAACATTCAAGATTGGCAGTGTCTATACAAACAATAGTTTTTCCTTTAACAACATTTATTAATTTTTGCTCAAATTCATTCATATATATTTAATTTTAAATTTTTTGAACATACTAATGTTATTGAATTCAATAATATTAAATTCTGTTTCAATTATAACACAAACAATCTTCTTTGCCCTTTTCCCCATTTTCCCCTATAATAAAGCCCTGCGAAGTTGCTTTTTAATTTTAAAATAAATCCCATGCTTAAAACCCTAGAAAATCTATCCAAGGCCTTCGTCGGCGAAAGCCAAGCCCGCAATCGCTACACTTTTTACGCGCGCGCGGCGCAAAAAGAGGGCTATGAACAAATCGCGGAAATTTTCACTTTGACCGCCGAGCAAGAAAAGACCCACGCCAAACGGCTTTTTGAACACATTCAGGATTTGAAAAAGACGGCAGAGGCCGGTCTGGGTGCGGACGGTAAAATTGAAATCCCCGCGGAAGTTCCGACCGTCTATGCCACCACCGCGGAAAATCTGGCCGCTGCCATCGCCGGCGAAACTCACGAGTACGATATTATGTATCCGGAATTTGCCACGCAAGCCGAGACCGACAATTTACCCGTCATCGCCGCGCGTCTGCGCGCCATTGCCGAGGCGGAAAAACACCATCGCGAACGCTATCAGGCCATATTAGACCAACTACAGGCCGGCGCTATTTTCAAAAAATCCGCCCCCACTCAATGGGTCTGCCGCGAATGCGGTTATCCTCACACAGGTCCCGAAGCGCCCCTCAAATGCCCATCTTGCGACCATCCGCAGGCCTTTTATCAGGTGCGTTGCAAAAATTACTAGACCACCGACAAAACGCCAACAAAAAATTGAACAAAAAAATAGGGCGCTACAATTTTGATTTAATCATTTTTTGATTATATCAATTTTATAGCGCCCACCCTTCCATCTTGGGATTGAGAAAGTTCTAACATTTTCCTGTAACTCTCACCTGTTTTGAAGATTTTTGGGATCCCGGGCTTATAAAGCCCTTGGATTTTTTTGGGGAGTTGACTGGTGGCTGACCCGAAGATTTACTCACCTGTTTGACCGCTTCAGGAACATTTTCGAGTTCAGGCCGGCACACTTCTTCCTTTTTAAGAATTATCAAACGCCCCGCACACCCAGGACATACTGGAGAATAATTTCTTAGCTTTCGAAATTTTTTCAGTTCAGCGCGTATGTCTGCCCCACAGTCAGGGCATTCTTTTACTCCCGGCATAACAGTTGGAGTAGAGTGCTGATGACGATTCCAGCCATTCATTTTCCCTCCTCGGTTATATTGTTAAAAAGCTTTACTTTATTTATACACACCGTACACGCTTTTGTCAAACAGACGTAGTTCCTTATGTTTAAACTTAAGGAACCATATTGGCCAAGAAAGTCCCCTCGCAGGACAAGCTGGCAGGTATTATGGCACAGGGCTGTGTTGGTTTGTGAGCCGAGCTGGTCTACCGCTTATTTATAAGTAATCCAGTATTGATTTTAAAAACCTTACGCAGGGCGAGCGGGCAGGTGTCCCGATCCCCGACTTTATGTCGGGGCATCGGGACGAGCGAGCCCGAGTTAGAGCGGGCTGGCCACGCTGGGGCCAGCAACGCGTGTTTTTAAAACCAATGCTGGATTGCGGGCGAGGCAGGTCGCGAAAGCGAGCAAAACAACACAGTCCGAGCCATATTATAGCTACGGGGACTGGTGGGTGGGCTTTCTTGGCCAATACAGCGACGGCACATTGACCAAATCCCCGCCATCTGCTATACTGACTGGAGTTTTAAAGTTAATCTTTTTGATATGCAATTTTTAGCCATTGCTCAAATTGTCGTTTCCATTCTGCTGATTGTGGCAGTGCTTTTGCAATCGCAAGGCGCCGGCCTGTCTTCCACTTTTGGCGGCAGCGACAATGCTTACTTGACTCGCCGCGGCGCGGAAAAGGTTATTTTCACAGCTACGATTGTGTTGGGAATCGCTTTTTTAGCCCTTGGCTTACTCAATGTCATCTTACGCTAAATGGTGGCGGGAATTAGTCGGGAGATTATTCACCGCCAAAAAAGACCAATCCCGCAACGAACTTGATAAAAAGCTGGTTTTTGGATTACTGAAAAAGCGCATCCCCAGTTTTAAGCAAGTCAAATATCTGCCGCGTTTTTTGAGCCCTCGCGAATTATGGATTTTGCGGGGCGCTTTTTTGGTTTTACTGGCGGGGGTGATTTGGTGGGGCGCACATTGGTGGCTTTATGGTTTGAAACAATACCCACAAGCCGGCGGTGTTTATACGGAAGGATTGGTGGGTCAGCCGCGATTGGTCAATCCGATTTTGGCGCCGCTCAACGCCACCGATTATGATATTTCCCGCTTGATTTTCCGCGGGCTTTTACAATATGGCAACGACTCACAGCTCCATCCCGACTTGGCAGAAAGTTATGAAATCAGCGGCGATGGCAAGGCCTATACTATTTATTTACGCCGCGATGTGGTCTGGCAGGACAGCGAACAATTTGATGCTGATGATGTTTTGTTCACGGTGGCGGCTATCAAAAATCCTTATTTACAAAGTCCAATGTTGAGCAGTTTTTATGGTGTGACCGCGGAAAAACTTGACCCCTACACCGTCAAATTCACTCTAGCCGAGGCCTACGCTCCTTTTCTGTCAGTGCTAACTTGCGGGATTTTGCCAGAACACATTTGGAATAAAATTCCCGACAACCAATTTTCTTTGGCGGAATATAATTTGAAACCCATCGGCAACGGACCCTTTAAATTTAAATCGCTAGTCAAAGATAAGATGGGTTTTATCAAATCATACACGCTGGAACGCAATTCAAATTATAGCGGACAGACGGCCTACTTGGACGATATCAGTTTCAAGTTTTTTACCAGTCCCGAGGAGGCGGCCGTGGCGCTCAAATCCCGCAACATTGATGGATTACTCTGCTCCGCCAGTGATTGGCAAGAAAAAATCGGCTCGCCACGCAGTTTGAAACAACAAAAAATTCACCTACCGCAATACACCGCGCTGTTTTTTAATCAAACCAAAAATACCGCGCTAGCCAATTACAATGTGCGCGCGGCTTTGACACTGGCCACCAATCGCCAAGAAATTATTGACCAAGTTCTAAACGGCGATGGCGAAATGATTCAAGGACCTATTACGCGCGGGACTTTGGGCTACAATGACAAGCTAGAGCCATACGAATATAATGTGGAAAAAGCCAAGACCTTATTGGATAAACAGGGTTGGAAAATAAATACTGACGATAATTTGCGCTACAAAAGCGGACAGGCCTTAACTATCACTTTGACCACCGTAGGCACGGCGGAATATCTCAAAGCGGCGGAAATTATTAAACAGAATTGGGAACGGCTGAATTTGAAAGTGGAAGTGCGACCCTTGCCGGCTGAAAGTTTTCAGCGCGACATCCTGCGTCCGCATGACTACGAAATCCTGCTCTATAGCGTCATCTCCGGCTTTGACCCTGACCCGTATCCCATTTGGCATTCCTCACAAATTGACAACGGATTAAATCTGGCGCTTTACCGCAACAAAAAAGTGGATGTTCTCTTGAGCGACGCGCGCGGCGAGACCTCCTACGAAAAACGCGGAGCAAAATATCGCGAGGCGCAAACTTTGATTCAAAATGATTTGCCGGCGATTTTTCTTTACAATCCGACACATATTTATTTCTTTGATAAACGCTTGCGCGGCTCGGACTTCACCAATCTCTCCACCCCGCAAGACCGCTTTAACGGCGCGCAGGCCTGGTATTTGAAGGTCAAGCGGAGTTTGAAATAGATTTTAGAGGGTACTAGGATAGATTTCTGTGCTGGTCTGTCACGAAAAATAAAAATTATATTCTGCCCTTGAAAAAATTTCTCAAGTATGGTATCATATTAAGGTCATCTCTCCGAGCTGGTCTCGGAGTAGAAGCTCCTCACTAAGCACGCCGAGGTGGTGAAATTGGTAGACACGCTAGTTTCAGAGACTAGTGGGGGCAACTCCTTGCGGGTTCGAGTCCCGCTCTCGGCACCAAAAATATACTTTTTTTCTCTTTGTTTATATTTCTCTCTTAATAACTAACTTAAAAGCCCTTCGCGCGCCGCGCGAATGTTCGGCTAGTGAGCCGTTCAAACCACGCCCCGACGCCCGAAATTTACAATTTAAACTATGCCTGCGATTTTTTCCGAGCTGGAAGCTCGTGGTTTGATTTTTCAAACCACTAATCCCGACGCTATCAAGCGCCTGCTTGATGGCACTACTCCCGTCACTGTTTATGCCGGTTTTGACCCCACCGCGCCCGACTTGCATGTCGGCAATCTTTTGGGTCTAGTCACGCTGGAACGATTGCGCCGCGCCGGCCATCGTATCCTACCTATGGTAGGCGGCGCCACCGGATTTATCGGCGACCCGGGCGGTAAGAGCGCCGAACGCAATCTCTTGGAAGCGCGCGACATCGCAGACAACAGTAAAAAAATCAGCAATTTTTTACAAAAGTTTTTCGGCCGCGATGTCAAAGTTATCAACAACTACGACTGGTGGAAAAAAATCAGTGCTTTGGATTATCTGCGCGAAGTCGGCAAACATTTCACGCTGGGTTATCTTTTGGATAAAGAAAGCGTACGCTCGCGCATGGAAAACGGCATCTCTATAACCGAGGCCAGTTATATGTTGTTGCAGGCCTATGATTTTTGGCATCTGTTTAAAAATCACAACTGCACATTGCAAGTTGGCGGCGCCGACCAATGGGGTAATATCACCGCCGGCGTGGATTATATCCGCCGCCGCGAACAAACCGAGGTCTATGGCCTGACCACACCTCTCATCACTACTGCCGAAGGTAAGAAATTCGGCAAGAGCGAGGGCAATGCCGTCTGGCTCAATCCCGAGCTGACCCACCCCTACAGCTTTTACCAATTTTGGTTTAATACGCCCGATGACCAAGTGGTCGCGCTTTTGAAACAATTTACTTTCTTAACGCTCAAAGAAATTGAAGTGCTGGCCGCGGAAGTCAAAGCCGCGCCCGAAAAACGCGCAGCGCAAAAGAAACTAGCCAGTGAAATGACCGCCATGATTCACAGCAACCAGATAGCCGCGACCGCCGCCAAGGTGGCAGAGGCCTTGTTTGGCGGACGCGAGGAAGACCTCAAACAATTCTGCGACCGCAAAAACGGCGCTTGGCTAGCCGCCAGTATGCCCGGCACGACTGTCAAAGCCGGTAGCGGAAAAAACATGCCTTTGGCCGAGGTCTTGGTACTGAGCGGTCTGGCGGGCTCGAAACGGCAAGCGCGCGAGGACATTGGCGCGGGCGCGATTTATCTCAACGGTCAGCGCGTCACCGATGCCGAATTAATTTTAAATAAAGCCGCCGGTTACAACGGCAGCCCATATACTCTTTTGCGTAAAGGCAAAAAAACTTATCATCTCTTAACTTGGACTAACTAATTATGGAAACAATCTACAAATCAAAAAACAATGCTGGCGGTCAAAGACCCCAGAGAGCGCGTTTTAATTATCGCGCGCCCCGTCCTGTCACTGCGACAACTAATCAGCCCACAAACTTCGTGGCGCCAATAATGCCGACTCCGCCGGCGTTGCCGAGTCAAACACGGCCAGCCATTCAACGCCCCCACCCTCAGCAAAATCGCCCGCAAAATCAGCCACGGCCGCAACGACAATTTCAACCGCGGCGACCAGCGCAACCAACGCAACTCCAGCCGCGCCCAAGCGTGCAAATTATCAGCCATCCTCAGCCGCGCGCGCCACAACCCATCTCAGCCCAGCAACTGCCCCATCAAAAACTGAAAGTCATCCCCTTGGGCGGGCAAGAAGAAGTCGGCCGCAATATGACCATTTTTGAATATGGCCAAGATATTATTATTTTGGATATGGGTCTGCAATTTCCCGAAGAAGATATGCCCGGCATTGACTATATCATCCCCAATATCACCTATCTGAAAGGCAAAGAGGCCAATATCCGCGCGGTCATTTTTTCTCACGGGCATCTGGACCACATCGGCGCGGCGCCCATTTTGCTAAAACGACTGAACTATCCGACCATCGTCGGTCGCAATTTGACCTTGGAAATGGTCAAAGACCGCCTGGAAGACAACGACAAGGGTAGCACCACCCATTTGAAAACCATTTTAATCAAAGAAATCACTGACTCATTCACTTTCGGGGCCTTTAGCGTTTCATTTTTCAAAGTGGAACACTCCATTATGGACGCCGTCGGCACCATTATCAAAACACCAGAAGGCACCATTATTCACCCGGGCGACTGGACCATGGAAAAAGACGAACAAGGCAATCCCCTGGTGGATTATCGCCATTTGTCCAAATTACCGCGCCCGACCATGTTGATGTTGGAAAGTTTGGGCGTGGTAGATGTCCGCCCCAGCGCCACCAGCGTGGAAATGAAAAAGAATTTGACCAATCTCATTGCCAACGCGCCCGGACGCATCATCATCGGAACTTTTTCCTCACAGATTGAGCGTATCGCGTGGATTTTTGAAATCGCTACTCAGCTCAAAAAGAAAGTCGCGCTAGACGGCTACAGTATGAAAAACAATGTAGAAATCGCGCACAAATTGGGTTATATCAAAATCGGCAAAGATGTTTTAATCAAAATCAGCCAAATTGATAATTACCCCGACAATCGCGTCTTGGTCATCTGTACCGGCTCGCAAGGCGAAGGCAACGCTGTCTTGTCGCGCATTATAGAAGGCGAGCACAAAAATCTCAAATTGCGCAAGACCGACACCGTGGTGCTGTCCTCGTCCATCATTCCAGGCAACGAACGCACCATTCAGCGCCTCAAAGACAACTTGTACCGCATTTGCGATAATGTCATTCACGGCACTATTATGGATATTCATGTTTCCGGCCACGGCAACCGCGAAGACCTGGGCAATATGCTCAAAATGATAAATCCGGATTATTTTATGCCAATTTACGCCAACCACTATATGCTCAAAGAGGCCGCCAAACTGGCCAAGGAAATCGGGATGCGCGAAGAGCAAATTTTTGTCGCCGACAACGGTCAGGTTTTGGAAATGTTCAAAGGTAAAGTGACCTTGACCGACACCAAAGTTATGACCGATTATGTGATGGTGGACGGCTCGGGTATCGGAGATATCAGCGAAGTGGTTTTGCGCGACCGCCGCGCCATGTCGGAAGAAGGCATGCTGGTCATCATCGCCACCATTGATAAAAAAGACGGCCGTTTGATGGGCAGTCCGGATATCATCTCGCGCGGTTTCGTCTATATGAAAGAAAATAAAGAGCTAATTGAAAATGTGCGCGCCAAAGTCAAAAAAATCATCAAGGACTTGAGTAACGCGGCCAATCAAGATAATGAAAATAATTTGCGCAATGAATTGCGGGAGAAAGTTGGTCAGTTTTTGTTCAGCAAGACCCAGCGCAAGCCGATGGTCTTGCCAGTGATCATTAATATCTAGTTTTTCAGCCGTCAGCCGTCAGAATATAATTTCCAGCGTATGAAAAAAATTGATGAAATTTTAGACAAGCTAGTAAAGCTGTGCGACCCGACCTCAATTTTTCTTTACGGGTCGCGGGCTAGAACGGATTTTTTGAAACAAAGCGAGCTTGAAATTGGCGTGCTTATCCCCGAAAAACAATATGTCAGCCCTGGCACCATCAAAAAAAGTATCAACATCACTAATATCAACATCTACCCTTTTATTTTGAAAGATTTCACGAATGGCATCATTGACACCCCCTTTCAAAAATCTATCTACTTACGAGAATTGGCCACCGGCGGTAAAACTATTTACGGCAAAAAGATTATTGAACAGCTAGAGCTACCGCCAATCACGATTGTTGATGTCATGCAGGATTTACGCTTTAGTATCGGCTACGCGCTGGCCGCGACCATTTCACATCGCAACAATGATACCAAAACAGCCGCCGTAGAATTTTATAAATCATGTCTCTTCGGCACGAGAAGTTTAGTACTTTTGAAAAAAAGAAACTTTGCCCTGACCTATGACAAAATATTTGCCCTATCAAAAGATATCAACTTTGACGCTTATACTAAGCTGGTGCGGGTTGCTTATCAGTGTAGATTGGGTAGAATAAGATACAAAGAGGCCGACTTATTCAAAAACATCGCCTATCTGACCAAATTCGTTGAGCCCATCCTGCTGAGATATTTTCATAGATATGGCAATAAGATTATTATCAAATAAACATTTAAACATAAACCTATGCCAAAACGCATCTTTTCCGGCATCCAGCCCAGCGGTGAAACTCACATCGGCAACTACTTCGGCGCCATTGCCAACTGGGTCAATTTGCAGGATCAAAAGGACAACGATTGTATTTATTGTATCGTGGACTACCACGCCTTGAGTGGTGAGACCTTTGGCGAGGAATTACGCGCCAACACCCTCAAAATGGCGACTCTTCTGCTGGCTTGCGGTATTGACCCCGAGCAAGTCACATTTTTTGTGCAATCAGATGTGCCCGAGCATACCGAATTGGCTTGGATTTTGAACACTATCACGCCTATCGCCGAGCTGGAACGGATGACTCAATTCAAAGACAAATCTCAAGACCAGGCCAAGAATATTAACGCCGGACTTTTTGACTACCCCGTCCTGCAAGCGGCGGATATTTTACTCTATCACGCCCAAGCCATACCCGTGGGCGCGGACCAATTACAACACATTGAAATGTCGCGCTTGCTGGCGCGCAAGTTTAATAAAAAATTCGGCGAGCTTTTTGTCGAGCCAGAAGCGCTGGTGACCCCTGCCGCCCGCCTGATGTCGCTCACCGCCCCCGACAAAAAGATGAGCAAAAGCCACGGCGCCAAATCGTATATTTCCGTTTTGGACGCGCCGGAAGTTATTCGCCAAAAAATCTCCAAGGCAATCACCGATACCGGCGCGGAGCTGACAGGTTCCGGCAAAGCGGGAAAAATCAGCAGTGGCGTAGAAAATTTAATCGCCATCTTTAGCGCCATAGACACCAAGAAAGGCGCGGAATATCTCAAGCGCGCCCAAGCCGGCGACCTGCCTTACAGCGAGCTGAAAAGTGCCCTAGCGGATGCGCTGATTGAATTTTTGGTACCGATACAGGAAAGATATGCCGAATTATCCGCCGACCCCGCGCGCGTGCGGGAGGTTTTGGAGACAGGAGGGAAGAGGGCGCGCCACCTCGCCCAAGAGAATTTGAAAGAGATTAGGAAAATGGTGGGGCTGGGGTAGGTTGTAGTTCGCATATAAACGAGTTGTGGCGAAATCGCTCCACTATAAAAACGATTTTATTTATAAGAGGAAGAATGATATAATGAAAACCTTAGAAATATTATATATGGATAATAATCAAAAACATTTGAATTATATAGATAAGGTTAACTTAGGGTCTTATTATACCCCAGAAATTATTGTTGATTTAGCTTACTCTATTTTGAATAAAAACATTTCCGATATTAAAAATTGGACGATTTTAGACTCGTCTTGCGGATACGGATCTTTTTTGGCTAAAAAGGGTGTTGCAAAAAGATTAGTTGGGGCTGATATTGATAAGACAGCCATCATGGAGGCTCAAAAAAAGAACAAAGACATTGCTTTTATTTGTCAAAATTCGCTTGCAAGCGTGTGCCGAGAAAACTTGACTATAAAAACAGAAGAAAAACTTATAGCCATTGGCAATCCGCCATATAATGATACAACTTCCATAATCCGCAATTCCATTAAAGATGTTTCTGTCCAAAACATAATTGATTTTGATATAAAAACCAGGGATTTAGGCATGTCATTTTTATTATCTTACGATAAACTTAAAGCTGATTGTGTTTGTGTTTTACATCCTTTATCCTATTTAATCAAAAAAGCTAATTTCGCCCTACTTTCAAAATTTGCCAAAAACTATAAATTAATTGACGGTATAATTATAAGTAGCCATGAATTTTCCGAAACTTCTCGCGGAATGGCTTTTCCAATTTTGATAGCTCTTTACAAAAGAGATCGGAGCGGCATGGATTATGGATACATTCAAAATTATCAATTTGAAGTAAGGGATGATGGGCATTTTTGTTTAAATGATTTCGATACAATAGTTAATTATGTCCAGAAATATCCAAATAAAAAATATCTAAATAAAAATGACAAGCCGGTTGCGAAGTTTTGGACTTTGAGAGATATAAATGCCCTCAAAAGAAATCGGACTTTTATTGACTCCGATACCTATAATACGGTTTATATTTTAATGGAAAAACTTCCATACTATTGTTATATTGACGTATTTAAACAATATACCGATAAAATGCCATACTTTATTGGTAATTGTGATGTGATAATTGATAATGAAAAATTTAATAAAATAAAAGAGTGCTTTATCGCTCAAAGTGTCCACACTAACCCCATTTTAAAAAATAAATTTAAATTTAGAGAAATTCCTAATGCTAAATTAAAAATAGATAATTATTTTAAGGAACTAATAGGAAATAAACTAGGTGAAAAATATGCCAAAAATTTTAATTAAAGAAAGCGAACATAAAATTGAAGTGCCAATTTTTTTAACTGCTGTAAGTGGAAAAATTCGCATTAAGAATCGTTCAATTGTAAATGAATACGGAACCCCCGTTGCAGTTAGGCGAGATGGGTTTGCTTTAAGCAACTATGTTGAATGGCAAATCGGCTATGACGTCGTCAAAAAGGAAACTGACAAACTAGCAGAATCATCGTTACCAGAGACTGAATTCGTTGGCGCAAACGGTAAAACTAAAGCACTTTATGAATTATCAGAGTATATTTGGTATTTTCATAAATGGGCTATTGTATCCAAGGAAGAGCTAGAGAGTGTTATTAATTACCTTAATTCAATACCAGATAATGAATTAATTGATAATAATTCTGAATTACAGATTGATCGTAGTCATCCTATAGCAAAAAATATAAATGGATTTAATTTTGAATACACTCAAGTTAAATATCCTCTTTTAATTTATAAATTTAACGGGTACGAAATAGTTACAGAAATAAAAATTACCGAGAAACAATATGCAGTCGGTACCCAACCAATGCTATATTTATGTTTTCCAATCACAGAATTAAAATCAATAACTAATTTGGTTGGAAGATGTGCTGAAGTAAAAGAAATTGCCAATTTTGAACTTTCAGAAAGCAATATCAAAGTATTTTTGGAAATGCTAAAAATGTTTGGCATTTTATCTAAAAATCACAAACACGATATTTTGCAAATTATCAATACGATTATAAAATAATCTCAATATTTTTATCTTTTATTTTAAGAGCATACGGAGTTTTGAATTTTAGACATTTGTTCCTAACCTCTCTGCCCAAAATCCAAAAACATAAAATAAAATTTTAAAATTTATTTTTCACATATGGATTTGCAGGAAATAATAAAAAAGACAAATGAATTAATTAATTCATGTCCAATCGAAGAATTACAAGCCCGCGCCAAGGAACATAACAGACAGGCGCTCGAAGATTTTGAAGAATTGAAAAGCGCGCTTCATGGCGGCAATTGCTCATTTTGCTCTCATGATATAACTTATTTTGATGAAAAGAATCCTTGTTTCCATTGGTTACTATGGCAATCAAAAGAATTAAATAAAAAACATTTTTTACGATTATTTGAACAAGCTGGTTTTCATAAAATAAGGGACTACCTTCGTTGGGTAGCAAATTGCGAAAAACCATTTGCAAATATCAATGACCTGGTAGGAGAAGGAAAATCAACTAATTTCATTGACCTAACTATACGATATAAAAACCTCGAATGGTCATTTATTTGCTCTAAAAATGACAGGACGGGACACACTGATACCCATAAAGGTAAAAACCCGCACTATCATTTTCAAATGAAAAAGGATGGGTATGTGGTGATAAATTACAATGGATTTCATTTGCCATTTACCGACTATGACGAATTTTGTTTTGCGCTAGCCGATGGAAAATTTGATAGAATAGGCGCAAGCGACGGCAGAGCTGCGGGTATTCAGACTGTATTAGATTCTACTAATCCTGAAAATCTTATTGATATCATGACGCCCGCCGACCCCGAAGAAGATGCACCATTTAAAATTGATACCCTTATTGAGGCCGAAGAAGGATATGCTATTTCTGGCGATGAAATAGCCAATTTAATTAAAGAAAGCAAGAAAACTGGTAAAACGATGGCAAAGTTAGTTGAGAGATTAAAAAATGTAAAACTAACAAGGATAATATCTCCTGGTCCAGCCATCCCCCAAAAATCGCAGAGAACTCCAAATAGAAGTTAGGATACTAAATTTACAAGGTTCATTTAAACTACAACTTTGCAACCCAGATAACGGCAAACGCCCCTTGCTCACTCGCTACCGATGCTATAACAGGCAAAGCAGACTGTGCTAAGCAGTTGGTAGGGTGTGGTCAACCCTGTCTAATCGGAAGGGATTTAAATATCTATGGCTAAAACCAAAACTTCTACCTACGGTAAGCAGGAACAAAAAATTGTACCTGTTCGTGGGTACAAAAGAAACGGCAAGCGGATAAAACCGCACCGCAGGTCAACTCCTGAATAATATTAGGAATTGAGACAATGTAAGAGGGGGCGTTTGTCGTTACTTGGACTGTAACTACTAATTAAGTATATCACCCCATGCCTCCCCCGCCAAACTAAAACTCCAAGCCCAAACCATTCACATCACCAAAAAGACCAAAAAGCCCCTTATACCAACAAAATTGCCCCCAAGAAATAGCATATGATCCATTAATATGGTATATTACGAATATTCAGCTAAACCATATTAAAAACTTCAGGTAAAACTACCCCCATGCCAGAAAAATTCAATCCAGAAAATAAAGAAACTGCCCCCAAAATTGAATTGAAAATAGTCGCGCCCCACAGCGACAAAAATTTTATGGTTAGTTTTGAAGGCAAAACTCAAAAACAATGTGAAGCTTACAACCGCGCCATTGATTCCGTCTTATCCGCCGCGAAATTAACCCCCTTTCATCAAATTGGCACCACATTCACCGGCAACAACGAGCCCGGCTACCACGCTTGGGAAATTTGGGCAAAAGCCGACCGAGAAACCATAGAGGCATTGCTACCGCGCATAGAACAAGAGGCGCGAGATATACTGTCGGAGTAAACATCGGCCGCACCCATCCGCAACTTTGCCCGCCGCGGCTTTCAGCTAGACAAAACCACCAAAAATGGGATAAAATCAGAGGTAGATGCCAATGAATACGCTCTATTTATTTATAAAATAAATTATGCAAAATAAAATAAAAACCTCTATGCGAAAACCAATTATTGACGCTGAAGCATTTATGAAATTCTTTGAAGAAACTACGGGCGCAAAGTTTGTGGATGTTGAAACGGGTCAACCAGCTCTTGATATTCTTGCTAAGCAAAAGGATGAAAAGAAGTCAGATTATGATCTATGGCTTGAAAAACAAGACGAGGAAACAAAAAAAGCCCACAAAATGGAAGAAATATAAATAAGAAAATAAGCATTATCGCGTTTTGGAACCGCAAAAAATTGTATAAAAAATAAAAAACTGTGAACGATTTAATAAACATTTATTCTTTACCGATGAAAACAAATATGGATTATTGGAGAGATCTTTTTACCACTATCCTTTGGCATGGAAAAGAGACCAAAATATAATTAAATAAAAAATATGGAGAAAAAATTTGAATTTGAAATTAAAAATCCACCACCTCAAGAATCCGCGGAATCAACAAAAAAAACATCCTTTCAAAAAGCCAAAGAATTAACCGATGCTATCAGAAAACATGCTGCAGAACACAGTAAATCAGCCCAGGACGACGGGGACTTAAAGGAGTTTTTGCGGGCGGAAATGAATATTGAATTCGCCAACAATCATTTGGACTACTTTGAATGGCTACATGATACATGTGAAGATGAGGGCGAAGATTCAGAATATACCCTAAAAGATTTTCTTAAATACCAAAACAGCGAAGCATTAAAAAAGAAAGAAGAAAAATTGACTAGAGAAATGTACGCGAGTTTGAAAAATATCAGTGTTGAAGACCCCAATTTAGTCCCAGTTTCGCTTAGACGCTTTAGGGTTAACAGGGACAGCTGGCAATATAGAGTTTTGGCACATTTTCCAAGTGGCGCAGAAATTGTTAATCCAAAATTTTGGGATTTGGATAATACTAAAAGTGATGAATATTTATACTACAGCGCTGATGGAATTCCTTGTGCCAATCACGCATGTGATGTTCTTTATAAGAGAATTAAGGATCAAAAAGAAGAAAAATCCGGCCGTGATTTTATTTTTTTACCATATATCAGCCCAAAACAATTTTGGGAAGGTGCTGCTGGCACAAAAAGTGGGACAATAGAATTTAAAAACCCCGAAACTGGGGAATTAAGAAATGCGGAAAAAGAAGTTATGCGGGCATTGGTCGGATGTTATACTAATTTAACAGAAAGATACAGAATTCCAGTCGGCTTATTAGAGGGCGAGAAACAACAAGACACATAAAAAAACGCCCGCCTATTGCTAGGAGGGCGTTGCGTTTGAAGACCTTTTTTGTTTATTTTTTCGCGTTTCTACCTGTTCGTAAAGCTTACGATACTAGGTAAAGCGAAAGCGCTTACTTTGTGTGAACATTCTCCCACGGCATCTTCCAAAAATGACATCAGGGGAAAGACATCATCTTTTGCGCCATAGAGAACCTCTATAAGCGCTTCGCCTTCGGGCATCCCCGTTGAATTAATTTCCACTATCCTGACATCGGGATAATAATTCTCTAGAGATTTTTCAATCATTTGGGCGACAACGCCACCGTATCGCGACTTTTTCGTTTCACACATGGAAGATCTGTTATTGTTTAAGGCTTCCAGTGTATCATTCACGAGTTTCTGGGCTTCCTCGCTGGATAGCTTTTTACTAACCTTCGACCCGATAAAGAAATTCGGGCCAAGCGATTTACGACGAGATTCATAAATTTTGATAACAATCACGACTTCCTCCTTTTTTGTTTGAGTTTTGACTTACAAATTTTTATTGATCAGTATTTGCTCTTTCTGGAACTTAGTCCATCTTCGCAATAGCTCTGGTCTGACTTTTTTAAAGACCTTAACTTTTATTTGTCTGGCACGCTCGCGACCGATATTCCATGTTTTACCGGTGTCCACTAGTGTTTCTTTATAGTCGTCTTTTAAACCCCAACAGCGAGTAAAGATATCCCTCTCCCGCGGCGATAATTGTTCCATAACAGAAGATAGTATAACCAGCAAATTTTGTTGTTCCCATTCGCTGAGAAAACCATTTCTTCCCGGACCAATTTCATAACCCGCCGGCAACAATTCTTCCAGAATTTCCAACAAGTCATAATCATAGCCATCGGAAGTGATAATATTTAATGACACGGGAGCTTCTACTTTTGCCCATGGAAGTTTTCTTTCGGTACCTTTGGGATTGGTCTGCCTTATCGCTGAAATTGGCGTGTGCACCGGTGATTTTAACTCTATGCAAAGGGTCTTAAATAATCGGCTGACACTTGTGGACATATAAGAAACAAAGTATTTATCCTTGGTGACATCAAATTTGTCCACTACTTTTGTGGCAACTTTTATCAAACCCTCTTGCACCAATTCTTCCAAATCGCACGCCCGTAAGCCATATTTATGAAGATATTTTTTGGCTATACTGACAATCAGCAATCCGCATCCATCTAATATCTTTTTTAAAAGCTGCTCTTTGATATATATATCTTGCTCTTGTTAATATTGTAACAAAAGTTCATTGGCCTCTGCTCCTTTTTTTAAAGAAGTCGGGTTTTTTCTCAACCGAGTGATATAGGTATCCAACCACGATTTCATTTTTCCTCTTTTCTTTATTTTTTATTTTTCAAAGTTCTATTTTCTTATCTTCAGCTCTAGCCGACATCCGAGCCAGCGTTGAGCCAATTCCTTAAATTGCGGGGTCAAATCCGAGACCCAAAATTGTCTTTGTCCTGTACTTCCGGCGTTTTGCTCCAACCGTCCTTCAATCTCCGGATGGCGGGTCAAATAGTCCTGCAGCGACAAAGCCACAATTTCGCCTGTATTCAACACTCGACAATTTGACCCCATTTTATGCTGAAATAAATCAAAAATCAAGGGGTAATGCGTGCAACCCAGCACCAGCGTATCCACCCGTGCGCGCTTTAACGGCGCGATATAATTGCGTAAAATGGTCTTGGTTTCGCGCTTTTTCAGCCAGCCCTCTTCAATTAAAGGCACCAGCAACGGGCAGGCCTGCTGAAAAACTTTCAACTCGGCACGATCCGCTTCCAAGCCAACGCTCTCGGTTATACTCTTGCCAGCCGCCCGCCCCGCTCCCCGACCTTGGTCGGGGCATCGGGACGCCTCAATTTCCCTTTCAAAAGCCCCCGAAGCCACCGTCCCGCGCGTCCCCACCACGCCGACGCGTCCGTTTTTGGTCTGGCGCGCCGCCTCTTCCGCCAGTGGACGAATCACACCCAAAACCCGCTTGTCGGGATATTTGACCGGCAGATATTCTTGTTGAATCCGCCGCAAGGCCTCCGATGAAGCCGTGGCGCAGGCGATAATAATTAACTCCGCGCCTTGGCCAAACAAAAAATCCACCGCCTCGCAAGTCAGACGATAGATTTCGTCTTGCGAACGATTGCCATAAGGCACATGCGCCGTATCTCCGAAATAGATTAAATCGTATTGCGGCAAAATCTTTAAGACCTCTTTGACAATGGTCAGTCCGCCCAGTCCTGAATCAAAAAATCCTAGCATGGTCTTGAATTAGGAGTGTTCTTCATAAAACTTTTTAATATCTTCCAACCTTAGAAGTACGGAAATTATTGCCATCAATATAAACCACCACCCGCTCTTTTTTCTTACCCATTATATCTTGCATACAAATAATTATATCATATTTCGCCATAAAAAAACTGCCCTTGCCCGAAGGCAGAGGCAGTGATCATAGTGACTAAATTATACCCTATTTTAAATTTTATGTCAATACACCCGCCCTGTGGATAAATCAGATCTGAATTTTAATTGCCCAAAACCGCCAAAACCTCTTGCTTCCGCGCCTCCCAGCTTGCCTCGTCGGCCGCTTCCAAGGTCAGGCGCAAAATCGGCTCGGTGTTGGACGGCCGCGCGTTAAACCACCAGTCCGCGAATTCCACCGTCAGCCCGTCCATCTCGTCGTGGATATTAGCGGCATATTTTTCTTTTAATTTCGCCATCTGGCCTACTATATTTTCCGCGCTTAAAGCAATTTCCGCCCCACGATAATACAACGATTGCTCGGCTATTTTCTCCGACACTGGTCGCGTGTCTTGGCTCAAGGCCGCCACCACTAAAGCCAGCGCCAAAAAAGCCGAATCGGCATAATAATGTTCTTTGAAAGCAAAATGCCCGGAAACCTCGCCACTCATAATGCCATTTTCTGTCAGCATATGCCGCGCCATATTTTTATAGCCCACCTCACTGCGAATCGCGCGCCCGCCCCATTTAACTATTAATTCCGGTGTAGCATGTGAACAAATTAAGTTATAGACAATACCCGCGCCGAGATTTTTGACCAGCATGGCTTTGGCAATCAAAAGCAAAGTCATATCGCCGCCGACAAATTTTCCCTTTTCGTCCACTAAAAATAGCCGGTCGCCGTCCGCGTCAAACATTACGCCAAAATCCGCTTGGTTTTCCAAAACCGCTTGCCCGCATTTGTCAGCCGCACCTGCTACCAACGGGTTGGGATTACGATTGGGAAAATCCGCGTGCGGTTCCAAAAATAAATCTATGGTCTGGCAGCCCAATTTCTCCAAGATTTTTTTTGCCATGGCGCCGGCCATACCGTTACCGGCATCCAGCACAATTTTGAAGGGCTTGATGGTTTGCCCGGCCACTTGTTTCAAAAGCCAGTTTAAATATTCTTCGCTGACGGATAGTTCGTGGACTTGACCGGAAATCGGCGCGCCAGCGCCCGCCTCTTTTACCAACTCATCTTGCAGTGCCTGATAAATATCCTTGCCCGGCACAAATTCCAGCGCGCCGGTCTGCGGCCGCGACCCCAAAACCATTTTCAGCCCGCCATATTCCGGCGGATTATGTGAAGCCGTGGCCATAATGCCGCCAGCCGCTTGTTGTATACCAGTCGCAAAATATAATTCATTGATAGACACCGCGCCCAAATCATAGACCTCCGCGCCCAAAGCCAGCAGTGTTTCGCGGACGGTCTGAGCGATGGCCGGCGACGAATGGCGTCCGTCGCGCGCCAAAATAATCCCGTGGGGCTTGGCTAAATGCTGATTAGCCGCTTGGGTCTTCTGCCAAAAAATCCGCGCGATTTCTTTGACCGCCGGCAAATCAATCTCGGTCGGATAAATTCCGCGAATGTCATACGATTTAAAAATTCCCGCGTTAATTTCCATAATTTTAACTATTAAATAATATTTTATAATCGCAAACCCCACCCCCTGTCAACCGCCTAAACCTTCCGCAAAATACTCACCAAATTGTCCCCGCTCCAGCGCCCGCGCCGCTCTCCGCGCGTAGAAAAATACTGCTCAACGACTTGCCAACCACTCTGGTGTGCCAAGCGCGCGATTTCACCAGCCGTGAACGCGTGATAATACCTTTCCGTCAATTCCCGTCCGCCATAACTCCACTTTTTCCAAACATCGCCTCGTTCCATACCTTTGAGTTTGCCGCCCCACAACAAATACCACCAGCCGTATTTTTTGATCCAATGCCAAGCCCGCAAATTCCAATTGGTCATCACCAGCCAACCATTTTTTTTCGTCACCCGCCCGATTTCTTTGAGCGTCTGTTGGCGTAATTTCACCGTCGGGATATGATTTAAAGATGCCACCATAAAAACCGTATCAAAAAAATCATCTTTAAAATCCAGCGCGCGCGTCATATCTCCGACCAGCCAATGTGTTTCTTCCCGCCGCCCGTAGGTCTCGCGCGCGACCTCCAGCAAATTCTCACTGATATCCAGCCCCCAATATTCAGTTGATTTTTCTGCCAAAACCTGATACAATCTGCCATTGCCACACCCCAAGTCCAAAACCCTGTCCCCCGCCTTCACAAACCGCAAAAATTCATCCATTTCTTCCCATGGTTGCTGGCGCGTCGCGCTAAAACCCGCCGCGATCTGATTATAGTCCTCTTTCATTTTAGCAATAATTTTTTGACCCGCTTCCGACATTTTTATTTAAACTTAACTAAAATTTCTTAAATTCGTTATGCCGACACCCGACTCCCAAAAATATCTCGTACTCTTGACCGCGCTCTCCGCCGAACTGAAAACTCTTGAATTAAAGTCCCGCGCGTCCAAAACCGACATCTCCGTTGCCACCGCGGCGGACTTGTCATTGCTTTTGGGCAAAACCGCGCGCCGGCTAAAACTCTGGCCGGTTTCCAAGATTGAACTGCTTAAAGCTTACCGCGAATTGACCAAAAATGGAAGTTCCGCCCGCGGAACGACCCTTCCACCCCGATCGCGGAGCGCATCGGGGCGAACCGCGAAGCGCATCGGGGCGCGCCTCGCCCCCTCCCCCGCGCTGGAATTATTTCTCAAACGCCGCGGCGTGCGCAGTATGTCAGGCGTGGCGGTCATTTCCGTCCTCACCAAGCCCTACCCCTGCCCGGGCAAATGCGCCTATTGTCCCCATCAAAAAGACATGCCCGTCAGCTATCTCTCAAACGAACCCGCCGTTATGCGCGCCGTGGGCTGTCATTTTGACCCCTATATTCAAGTCCAATCCCGTCTGCAAAGTTTAAAATTGACCGGACATCCCACCGACAAATTGGAATTAATCGTTATCGGCGGCACTTGGTCGTATCTGCCCAAAAATTACCAAACCTGGTTTATCAAAAGATGCTTTCAAGCGGCGAATGACCATAAAAGCACACCAAAACGCCACCTCCCGAGCGCAGCGAGGGACCCCGAACCCCGACGCCAGTCGGGGCATCGGGGCGCGCCGCTTTCATCCCTCCAACACACCAACGAACGCGCCCGCCATCGCATCATCGGCATCACCCTTGAAACCCGCCCCGACTACATCACCCCTGCCGAAATCGCACGCATGCGCGCCCTCGGTTGCACCCGCGTAGAGCTGGGCATCCAAATTGTGAACGACCCTGTTCTCAAATTGAACCACCGCGGTCATACCGTCGCCCAAGTCCGCTCTGCCATGAAATTGCTCAAAGACGCCGGCTTTAAAATCTGCGTCCACATTATGCCCAATCTCCCCGGCGCCACCCCCGCCAGCGACCTCACCGCCTTCAAAACCCTCTTCGCCGACCCCGACTTCCACCCCGATATGCTCAAAATCTATCCCACCGTCGTCGTCAAAGGCAGTTTATTATATCGTTGGTGGCGTGCTGGCAAATACCGCCCATATTCCGACCAGACCTTGCTTAAACTTTTGCTCAAATTTAAAACCATTGTGCCGATTTATACCCGTATCAACCGCCTCATCCGCGACATCCCCAATACCTCCATTAAAGCCGGCAACAAAATCGCCAACCTGCGCGAAGTCCTACAATCTGCCTTAAAAAAGACCGGCACGGCGTGCCGTTGTATTCGTTGCCGCGAGATTAAAGATACCAATTACCGCCCGCGCGCCATCAAATTACAGACCTTGCAATATGAATCCAGTGGCGGACAAGAATATTTTTTGAGTTACGAAGACCCGACCCAAGATAAATTGTTGGCTTTTCTGCGCTTGCGGCTGCCTGCTTGTCTGCCGTCAGGCATGACCGTTAGGCATGGGCTGCCGGCGCGCATTTTTTGTCATTCCCGTACCCTTTGTCATTCCCGTGAAAACGGGAATCTGTTTGCGCCCGCCCCTCATTTCCTCCCCGAACTCACCAACGCCGCCCTCATTCGCGAAGTCCACACCTACGGTCATTTGGTAGAAATTTCACACACAGCGTCTGGCGCGACCCAACACTCCGGCTGGGGGAAGAAACTCATCACCCAAGCCGAAACCATCGCCAAAAAACACGGCTATCAAAAAATGGCGGTTATTTCCGGCGTCGGTGTCCGCGGCTACTATCAAAAACTGGGCTATCGGCTGGAAGGGACTTATATGGTGAAAAAATTGCGCTAAATTTTCATATCGGCATCCAATTATCTTTATTTTCACTTTTGGTATCAAAGTCCGTAAAAATAGCTTTTTTATTTTTTACTGACACAGTAAAATCCATCTCTAATTTTTCTAAAAACTGCATTCCCAACAAACAATCGTCGGAAGTTTCCGATAAGGAAATAATCCCGACAATATCTTTTCCACCAAATCTAATTTTGCCCACACATTCAATTTTTTTGACCTGTCTGCCATCCGCCAAAGTATAATATCCCATGCTCAATAGGCGTAAATTAGCTTTCATGCCAACCGCCATCGGCACCGACAAAAAACCGGTAAAACCGGTATCAACTATAGCGACAACTTTGACATTACTATTCCCAAACTCGCTGTAAAGCTCAATAGGTACTTCGGGAGAAAAATTATCAACTACAGGAAATTCCAAACTGTTATATTGCTCCGGCATAGGACATTAAATTTTCTTTTAACAATCCAACCGAATAAAAAAGACGGTCTGGATATTTTCGTTGAGCATAATTATACAAATCCAGCTGGTCGGTTGAGGCAAATAATATACCGGACATCGGCTCAATAATGATAAACCAATTATCTTTTACTTTTCCCTTGATAAAATTGCGATTCTTTTTGTATAATTCATTGCCAAATCTCGCCACTAAATCCAAATCATTGGTGACTCTCATGAGCTTATCGCCGGAAAGTATAATTTCCGTCACTTCTTTTTGCTGATTTTGTATATTCATAAAAATTTATTTATTCTACTGTTATTTTACTATATTAAAACAGTTGCGTCCATTATTATTTACCGCATGTCTTGCACAATGTTTTGGTAGGATAAACTTTTAACAAATCATCCAGTGAATCAAAAATTTTTAAATTTTTAGAACTTAATTTTTTCCATGCCTCACAAGATTCTGGATAATAGCAAGTGGAGTTAGAAGCCGACGAAGTATAATACTTCCTCGCTGTTTGAGCCGCTGGCGCAGGTGCTACTGGCTCGGTTGTAGTCGCGACAGATGGACTGGCGAGCACCGATGCGGTATTGCCATTACAGGTTTCAGTCGCCCACAAGCCCCGTTGATTGTCTTGCGCGGATTTTTGCGCGGCTTTAAATTCGGCTTGATATTTGTACGGCACGCCATAAGTATATTCGTGGGCGTAGCCATCACTAATCATTTTTTTGTTGTAAAAAGTTCCGTCCTCCAGCCAGACATAGCGTAAAAGCCGTCCATATTTGTCGCGCTCATCTTGAGTTGAATCCGCTTCCAATTTAACTTTTTTACCGGTTAAAAGTTCTTTGGCTTTATTTGATGCTTCCAACCCGAAACATTGTACTTCCTTGCGCGGGTCAACGGTCTCTGGCGTGTCTAACCCAATAAGGCGCAATGTCTCAATTTTGCCATTAATATTTACTTTGATAGTATCGCCGTCAACCACGCTTGAAACGGAATATAATACGGTTGAAGTTTTTGGACTGGAAATTACTGGCTGGCTAGCGACAGGCGCGCTTTGAACGCTCTCGGTTTTAATCGGCGCGGGCAAGCTTTTAACGGCTAGGTTTTTATTTTCTGTTATCGCGGCTGGATTGCCTTGACTGGGAATGGTAGTATTTTTTTCAACAATATCGGCTGTATTTGTGGTATCAACAACGCCTTGGGATGAGCTTAAATTTTGTTCATTCGCCACTTGGGATTGCGACTCGCTAGCGGTATTTTTATTATCAACCTTGGGCGCGGTCGCGCCAATCATCATAAAAGAAAAAATAATCAGCCCGCCAAAAATTAGGGTAATATTTTTTCTGCTAGGAATTTTTTTAATTATTTTTTGGAAAATCCGTGGCTTAACTAAACCAACAATTAACATTACCACGGCAAAAATAAATATTAAAAGGAATGCGGTTGGCATAATTTTAAATTAAATTATTAAAACACAAAACTCCATGCCAGCTAGACCTTGCGGTCCCATACCCGTTTCCGGATATGACCCAACGACGAGTTGCTGAACATGGAGTTCAGTATCGTCGTTGGGTATTTATGCCATGCCCAAAAATAAATTTTTGAGTTTAGGCGCCTAACTTGTTAAATTGTTATTGATATAATATGCCAAAACAACAAAAATGTCCAATTTAACCCCTTTCCCAAACCCTCAAATCTATGCTAAAATCTATTTTAGATACGACTTTTAAGCAATTTTATGAATCACCTCCTGCGCCAAGACCCCAAAATTAACCTGCTAATCAACCAGGAAATCCGCCGCCAACAGGAGGGTCTGACTTTGATTGCCTCGGAAAATATCGTCTCGCTGGCGGTTTTAGCCGCCATCGGCTCGCCTTTGACCAACAAATACGCGGAAGGGTACCCCGCCAAACGCTACTACCAAGGCAACCAATACATTGACCAAGCGGAGGATTTAGCCCGCCAGAGGGCTTGTAAGCTGTTTAAAGCCCCGCACGCCAATGTTCAGCCCCATAGTGGCAGTCAAGCCAACCAAGCCGCCTATATGGCTGTTTTAAAGCCCGGCGACAAGGTTTTGGCGATGGATTTGTCCTGTGGCGGACATTTGACCCATGGTGCCAAATTTAACTTTTCCGGTCAAATCTATAATTTCATCCATTACAGCATAGACCGCGAAACCGGACTGCTAGATATGGCTGAAGTGCGCAAAATCGCCAAAAAAGAAAAACCGCGCGCCATCGTCGTCGGTGCTTCCGCCTACCCGCGCCAAATTGACTTCGCGGCTTTCGGCGCCATCGCGCGCGAAATTGGCGCTTATCTCATCGCTGACATCGCCCATATCGCTGGACTGGTCGCCGCTGGCTTGCACCCCTCGCCCTTTCCGCACGCCGACATCGCCACCGCCACCACCCACAAAACCCTGCGCGGACCCCGCGGTGGCTTAATTCTTTGTCAGACCAATGACCGACTAGCCACCTCTCGCCTCCCGAGTGCAACGAGGGACCCTTCCACCCCGCTCGCAGAGCGCATCGGGGCGAATCGCGAAGCGCATCGGGGCGCCACCCGCACTATCACCCCCCGCACGCTCGCCGCCCGCGTTGACGCCGCGGTTTTCCCCGGTTGCCAAGGCGGACCTTTGGAAAATATCATCGCCGGCAAAGCAGTAGCATTCAAAGAAGCGCTGACACCCGAATTTAAACACTACCAAAAACAAGTCCTCGCCAACGCGCAGACCTTGGCGCGCGATTTGACCGACCTCGGCATGAATTTTATCACCGGCGGCACCGATACCCATTTGCTTTTGGCGGATACGCGCAATTTGAAAATTGACGGGCATCTCGCCGCCCTGCGCTTGGCAAAAATCGGCATTTACGCCAACAAAAATCTCATTCCCTACGATAGCGGCACACCCGACCACCCCTCTGGCTTGCGCCTCGGCACGCCCGCCATCACCACCCGCGGCTTCAAAGCCCGCGACACCGGCGCGCTGGCGGAAATTATCTGGGCTTGCCTCACACAAAAAATTTCGCAAAAGAAATTGGCTTTTCAAGTGCGCTCACTGGCGCGGCACTATCCCATTTATCCACTATTATTGAATTAAAATGTTGCAATGGTTAAATTGCCGTCCTTTGGCAGAGAAAATTTTGGCGGATTTAAAGGCAAAAATCGCGGAAAACGATGAACAAATTGGATTAGCCGCCATCGCTGTCGGCGATGACCCTTCTTCCGCCGTTTATTTGCGTCTCAAAGAAAAGGCCTGCCATAAAGTCGGCATCGCTTTTGAAAAACATTATTTTGCCAACCTCCCGAGTGCAACGAGGGACCCCGATCGCGAAGCGCATCGGGGCGCCAAGCTTTTAAAACTCATCGCCACACTCAACGCCCGCCCCGACATCCACGGCATCCTTTTGCAATTACCCCTGCCAGCCGGCATTGACCCCGACCCGCTCATTGCCGCCATTGACCCCAAAAAAGATGTGGACGGCTTTCATCCCCAGAATCAGCTCGCGCTCACGCAAAATAATCCCAGCGTTATCTCCCCACTTTTACGCGGTGCCGGCGCCATTTTATCCACCATCCGCCCCGAACTCCACGGTCAATCCGTTCTCGTCGTCGCCAAAAGCCAAATTTTCGCCAGCGGCGCGGCGGATTATTTTAAATGGCTGGGCTGTTCAGTTAAAACCCACCTCTTCAAATCCGACACAACCTCGAGCCAAAGTGAAAACACAGACGAAAACGCCACCAGCGCGCCCGATTCCCGCCCGCAAGGCGACCCTTCCGCCGACATCATATTTACCGCCGTCGGCAGTCCCGGCTGTTTGTCTAAATTCCCGCTCAAGCCCGGCGTCATTATCCTAGATGCCGGCTCAAAAATCATTGATGGCAAAAGCCACGGCGACCTAGACCCCGCCACCGCGGAAAATACAAATATCGCCTACGCTACGCCCGTACCGGGCGGCTTGGGACCGCTGACCGTGGCCATGCTGCTACAAAACACTTATGATTTAGCCCAAAAACAAAAACTCCCCGTCTAGAGGAGTTTTTGCTAACTATCAATTAGTTACACTGTTTCGGAAGCTTTTTCTTTCGGCATCTCTGGCATTTCCGGCATCTCTGGCATTGAAGGCATTTTGGGCATGTCCGGCATTTCCGGCATTTCCACAGTCACATTAACTTCCGGCATTTCAGCTACCGGTTCGACTCCTACCACCGGCTCAATTTTGACTTCTGCCGGATTTGTCCAGGCATTTTCCTGTATTTTTTCTACCTCTTCTTTGTAGCTCTCTTCCGCCACCGGCTGTTCCTCGGTTTTGACCTCTTCTTTAGCTTTGGATGTCCAATCCATAAAGCTCAAGACAAACAAGATAGCCGCCAAGACAATCATCGGCCAAGAATGCTGCCACAGACCGATAATAGCCACAATGTGCCCCAAAGCCCTCAAAATGATGGCTAAAGAACCCTGCTTTTGATTACATTTGCAAAACATAGCTTTTTCTCCTTAAGTCACGCACTAGTCGCGACATTAGTAATTATTTTGCGAGCCGTCCCCTTCACGGCTACCTAGTCCATATTTTACGCCAGGGGCTGTAAAAAAGCAACAATATTTGCCCTCCTGCCCCATTTCGGGTTAAAATTAAAGCATGTTTAAATTTATTCGCCCACAAAAAATTTTCATTCTTGTTTTGCTGATTATTATCATTGGCGCGGTTTTTTTAATTATCAAAAACCAATCACAGCCCCACGCTTGTTTTAAAAAGACCTGTTTCAATATAGAACTCGCCCAAACTGATACCGCGCGCCAAGCCGGTCTGATGGATCGAGAACCATTAAAGCCCAACCAAGGTATGTTGTTTATTTTCCCCGTCAGCGAACAACATCCTTTTTGGATGAAAAATATGCTCCAGAATATTGATATTATTTTTTTAGACAACGACAAGCGCGTCAATTTCATCGCCGCCAACCAACTCCCCTGTGCCGCCGACAAAAATTGTCCCTTAATCACCTCGCCAGAAGATACCCGCTATGTTTTGGAATTGCCCGCCGGCACCGCCAAAAAACTTAATTTGCAAATCGGCAGTCAGTGGGAGCATAATATCGCGGATTGATTTTAAACTCCAATATCGCTATACTGACGATTATGAAAATACTATCTCAAACCACCAGCGAAGACGGCACAATTTGCCCAATTATCTACGAAGACGCTGATTCTTTTGATTCACTTGATACAACCAAAGTCACCCAAACTTACGGACTATGTTTTTTTGAAGAAAAATTACTAATAGTACTACAGGGCAAAAACAGAACTTGGTGGAGTTTTGCTGGCGGAACTATTGAGCCAGATGAATCTTACGAAGATTGTCTAAAAAGAGAAATTCAGGAAGAAACAAACATGAAAGTTCTCAAATTTAAACCTCTGGGTTATCAAGCTGTTCAGCTAAAAGACAAAGAAATTTACCAATTGCGCTATGTCTGTACCGTGGAACCTTACGGGGAATTTATTTCCGACCCGGCTGGCAGTGTTATAGAAATTAAATTGATTGACCCAAAGGACTATAAACAATATATTAATTGGGGTGCCATCGGTGATAGAATTGTCGCCAGGGCACTGGAATTAAAAAACGAATTATAATTTAAACCAACAATATGTCACTATCCATCGGCATCGTCGGCTTGCCCAATGTCGGCAAATCCACCCTTTTCAACGCCATCACCAGCAGTCAGGTGGATGCCGCCAATTATCCGTTTTGCACCATTGAACCCAATGTCGGCGTGGTTAAAGTTCCCGATGAACGGCTGGAAAAAATCGCCGCCATCTCCAAACCCGCCAAAATCATTCACGCCGCCATTGAATTTACCGACATCGCCGGCCTGGTCAAAGACGCGCACAAGGGCGAGGGCTTGGGCAATAAATTTTTGGCGCATATCCGCGAGTGCCAAGCCATTTGCGAAGTGGTACGCGCTTTTGAAAATGAAAATATCATCCATGTCGCCGGTCAAATCAATCCCGCCGCCGACCGCGAGACCATCAATTTGGAACTGATTTTCGCCGACCTGGAAACCATCACCCACCGTTTGGAACGGGTCACCCGCGACGCCCATCGCGGCGAAAAAGATGCCATCAAAGAGCTGGTGGTCTTGGAAAAATTCAAAACCCAGCTGGAATCTGGTCAAGGCATCCGCAAATTGAATTTAAGCGACGATGAAAGCCAACTCGCCAAGACCCTAAACCTCCTGACCATCAAACCGATTATCTATGTTTTAAATGTCAAAGATACCGACCAGCCCTTGCCCGACACCTCCGCTTGGGATGGTCAAACCATCGCCATCAACGCCCAGCTGGAAGCGGAAATCGCGCGCCTGCCAGTGGAAGAGCAAGCCGGATTTTTGACCGAAATGGGCATCACCGAAAGCGGGCTTAGCCATTTAATCCGCACCGCTTACGATTTACTCGGACTACAATCGTTTTTTACCACCGGCGCCGATGAAACCCGCGCCTGGACTATCAAAAAAGGCGCCAAAGCCCCGCAAGCCGCAGGCGAAATTCACGGCGACTTTGAAAAGGCCTTTATCCGCGCCGAAGTTATCGGCTGGCAGGACTTTGTCCGCGTGGGTAGCGAGTTAGCCGCCCGCGAGCAGGGTCTCATGCGCTTGGAAGGCAAAGAATATCTCGTACAAGACGGCGACATTTGTAATTTCCGGGTGGGGGTATAAAATAAAATTATGAACATTGAGCATTATCCACCAAACAATTTTTCAGAGGATAAGGAAAAGACCGCCATTTTACCGGCAGAACTACTGCGCTATGTTTCAATAGACCGCCTTCATGAAAATGCGCAAAACTATCCCGAAATGACAATGGAACTTACTGAAATACAGAAGGAAAGATTACAAAAAATCAATAAAGTGTTAATGCAAATTCCATTGATTCATGCTACATCTGACGAGCAAATTGCTAATGGCCTTTCCGATATTTCTCCATCTGACGATTTACCTTTTGACCATTATGGCCATTCGTTGGAGAGTGACAAGAGTTTGGGTCTGACAAAATATGTCTTTTTGAATTGGGGAATGGCACAAAAGGGCTATGGCCGTTTTATAGCGCAATTTTCGCCAGAACTATTAGACAGGGATAATGTTATCGCGACTCCAATGGATATCGGGCATGTTGAATTTGCGGATGACCAGCCGTTTGAAGAATTTGACCCAAAAAGAAAAAGGCGCGTGGATGATAACTATTTTAAATACATGGTGACAGGCAAAATATGGAAAGAAATTATAGCACGCCGAATTTTGAAGACCGTAGAATCGGGCCAACCATTTTTCCCTCTTAATACATCTTATTCTTTAGGGGAAATAAAACATTACGGATCAATAAGTTCCAAAGATTTTATTGGCTCATTCCCAATTACAGATATGCGCACCCATTATCGTTTTTTGTATGAACATGGTTTTTCTTTCACAAATATGGAAGAAAACCGCATGCTATACAAAGCAACTGGAAAAGATTATGGGGCAGGAGTTAACCCCTCTCACGAGGAATGTGGTATTAATTATGAAGAAGCAAGTACTTTTTGGAAAAAAACATTGGGTCTAAAATAAAAAACTAAAATACCTTTTTAAATATGAGCACCAAAAATAAATTTATGCAGTATTTCACCGAGGCCTGCTTATTTTTCTCTAAATTTTTCACTCACCCACTCCGCAACGCCTCTATTATTCCCAGCTCTACCACCGCCTGCCAAAAAATGATTGCTAATATTGATTTTTCTAAAGTTGAAGTTTTGGTTGAGCTCGGACCGGGCAATGGTAATTGTACCGAACAAATCATCGCTCAATGTAAGCCCACGACCAAAATTATCCTCGTTGAAATAGACAAAACCTACGCCGATCTTCTTCAGCGCAAATATGGCCAACGAGTCATAATAGAGAACACTAGCGCGCATCTTTTGGACGATATTTTACAAAAATACCAAATATCTAAAGTTGATGTTTTGATATCTGGTCTGCCGTTTTTATATGGTCCCATTCGCGAGCAATTATTCACCACTATTAAAAATCTCACCGACCAAGGAACAATTTTTAGGTTTTTCACCTATATGCCTCCGATTATGAAAAAGGTCTATAAGTCGCTCCACGTCCAAAAACGCTATTTTGTGTTAAAAAATATCCCGCCCTTGTGGGTGTATGGGATCAATTGATAACGCTTGACGTTATTATTACAATACTGTAATATAAAAATAGATCGATGATAAAAAATTTTAAGTCAAAAGAAGCTCAAAAAATATTTAATAGGGAATGCTCGCGCGACTTACCGACTTCTATCCAAAAAATCGCCTTGCGCAAACTTTGGATGCTAAATGCGGCTATTTCCATTAATGATTTACGCGTCCCTCCAGCCAATCATTTGGAAAAATTAAGCGGCAAACAAAAGGATTTATACAGCATACGCGTCAACGACCAATGGAGAATTTGTTTTAAATGGCAAGCAGCCGATGCTTACGATGTAGAAATAAAAGATTATCACTAACATAAATATATGCCTAAAAAAATAAAACCTATCCATCCAGGAGAAATTTTATCAGAAGAATTTTTAAAGCCCTTCGGCATTACTCAATATCGCATTGCCAAAGATATCAGCGTCTCTCCAAGAAGAATCAACGAAATTGTTCGCGGCTTAAGAGCCGTTACCGCCGACACCGCCTTGCGCTTGGGCAAATATTTTAACATTTCACCACAATTTTGGCTCAATCTCCAATCGCATTATGATTTAGAAATAGAAACGGATACTTTGGCTAAAATTTTGAAAAACGAAGTTAAAGTGCTGGAATTGGCGGTTTAACTCTTTTTAACCGTCAAAATTAAATGACAAATAAAAAACTAGTTTTAAAGAAAAACTAGTAAAACTGTAAAATTATTTGCTGAGAAAGTATATCGCTCCCCCAGCCAACACAAAACCAATGATTTGATTTATGTTTGGAGTTGCCCCATTAAACAACCAATCGAAGCAAGGTGTTACAGCTACCATTAAAATGTAAACGATAACCATAAACGCTGCTACCGGAATTATCGGGTCAGAAACTTTAGCGGAAAACCCCCACATGGCGAAACCATTGATAGCCGCCGCAATCAACAAAAAAATCAACGCTTTACCTGTCGGAAATCCATGGCTAAGCTGTTTGTTTGACATTAACAACGCAATTGTCATAGATACTCCCATAACAATAGCACTAAGCCATCCGCCACTGGCTTGAGAATATCTTCCAATAATAGGCCAACCAGCAAAACCTATGGCAATAAACGCGGCAATTAAAATATTGACAGGACCCACCTTATTCTCCTTTTTTCTTTACTTTTCATCGAGCTATTTAACACAAAACCTAACAAAATCAGGCCATTTTGTCAATGGTAGAAAAAAATTTTTATAGTTTAAACCCTCCTCAACCGCATCACCTCTCGCCCCACTCTCTGACCAGCCCGCATATAAATCAATCCGCCGTGGGGGGATTTTTGCGCGCCCATTTTTTGAATCCACTCCGCCGGCAAAATTTCTTCCATTTCAAAGCCCAGCGCGTGCCAATCCGGCGCCGGCACGGAAATCAGCTCTCCATTGCTGGCTTGCCATAAAGGCCACAGCCATATTACCACCCCGCCGGACTTTAAAACCCGCTGAAATTGGTTCAAAGCCGCCTGATACAGCTCGCGCAATTCCTCTTTGACTTTGGAAACCTCAAATCTGCCGCGATTGGGTCCCAAATATGGCTCGCTGACAATCACATCGGCACTACCCTCGCCCCAAATGTCTGCCAATTGCCGTACATCCCCCACTTTGACATCATAACTCCCACCGGCAGTCACCACGCTTTCCGAGCCATTTTTAGCCGTTTTTAAGCCCTCCAGCCACTTTAAATTCGCCCGTGCGTCATCCAGCGCCTTGGGACTGATATCACTGCCCAGCGCCTTGCCATAGCCCAAGACCAGTGCTTCTTGCAAAACCGTGCCTGACCCGCAAAAAGGGTCCAAAATCACGGTTTCGGCCAGTTTATCCGCCGGCACTCCCGTCAAATTCAACATTATGCGCGCCAACTTGGGCGGCAACATTCCCGACTCCATGTCTCTTTCCGGCCGCCCGAAATCCCGTCTGCCAAAATCCTCAAACGCCTGCACCGCCAAAGTCCTTCCCGTAAAAATCTCCGCGCCTGCGTCCAGAAACACGATTTCCACCCCGCCGCTCAAAAGTTTATTTTTTGCCACAATCACTGAAGACAGCGCGTTTTCCTTACTTTGCACCCAACGCGCGCCATAGCCCGCCTCCGCCAGCGTCTTTTTAATTTTTAAAGCAAAGACCTTCAACGGTTCTTTCAAAAGCGCCTCTGGCTTGCGCGTACCATAATAGCTCAAGCCAAAAAATGTCTTTTCCCCGCGCGGTCTGCCGGCGGCTAACATTTTGAAAATATCGCTCTTTTTTACTTCGGCGGTCTTTTCACAAACACCACATTTGATCGTGCCGCCCAGGGTCTCCATTAAATCCCGCACCGCGGTCTCATCGGCTGACAAATCCGCTACCACAAATTCCGGCGTTCCTACTCGCATCTCTGCCCGCCAACCCCGCGCCCGCCACGCCGACAACAATTCGGCTAGTGAAATAGCCGGCTGGTGACCTAAAATAAAGAAAAATTGTGCCATTTGTGTATTTTAAATAATATAATTAGCTAAAAATGCCTCAAAAAGTTACTAAGGAGCTGTATTGGCCAAGAAAGTCCTCTCGGAGGGCGAGCGGGCAGGGTGTCCGCCCTGGGCGGACGAGCAAGCCCGAGAGGGAGCGGCCAGCCCACGCTGGGGGCTGGCACGCGGGCTTTCTTGGCCAATACAGCGACAACTATTGCCTAAAAAATAAACTTATGCTAGGATAGAGGGAGTTTTAATTAACCATAAGATCGCAACACAAGATGCCTAATCACTATGAATTGCTCTACATTATTGGAGCGAAAATGACAGAAGAAGAGGTCTCGCCTCTCATTGAAGGTGTTACTAACATTATCAAGGAAGTGGGCGGAGAAATCAAGAGGGAAGAAAACTGGGGGAAGCGCAAGCTGGCTTACAGCATTGACCGCTTTCAATACGGTTATTATTTCTTGTCGGTCATTGATATGGAGCCGGAAATGGTTCCTGGACTCAATGGTCAATTGCGGTTAAATTCGGATATTATCCGTTATCAAATCGTGAAAGTCAAAAGCATTGAAGGGCCAAAGAAGCCCCGTCCTGAATTGGAGAAATCCGGCAAAATCACCTATTTCGGTGATGATGAGCTGGAAAATCCTGAAAAAATGTCAGAGGGAGGCCCTAAACCAAAGGCGCCTATGGCCAGTCCTGAACTTGCTGACATAATCGCGGAAACTGCTCCGGCAGACATAATTTCCACCGAGGAAACGACCACCACCCCGGCCGACGAAGAAAAGCCGGCAGAAGAGGCCAAATCAGCCAAAGTCACACGCAAAAAGAAAATCAGCATTGAGGAATTAGACCAGAAGATTGACGAGATTCTGAAAGTTTAAAGTTTTCGTTTATCTAATCAGTTAAAAGAATAATACTATGGACCTCAACAAAGTCATGCTCATCGGCCGTTTAATTAAAGACCCCGAAGCGCGCACCACTCCCACCAGTGTCAATGTCACCTCTTTTGTCTTGGCTACCAAGCTGATGTGGACCGACCAAGCCGGCACGCGCCAAGAGAAATCCGAGTTTCACAATGTAGTCGCTTGGAGAAAACTGGGTGAGATTTGCGCGCAATATCTCAGAAAAGGCGCGCGCATTTATCTGGAAGGCCGCATTCAAACCCATTCATGGGATGACCAAACCGGCAACAAGCGCTATCGCACTGAAATCTTGGCCGATAATATGATTATGTTGGACACCAAAAATACCGGCACGCCTGCCAATAACAGCGGCGAGCCCAGCTATCAACCAGTCGCCGGAGCCGCTCCGACCACTTCCGAAGCCGAGGAAGAAGTCAATGTGGAAGAAATTCCGTTTTAATAAACTATTGCTAATCTAGTCGCTATGAATAAAACCGCTACCACCATAGAAAAAAAGAAGGCCTGCTACTTTTGTGTAAACGGCCTCAATGAAGTGGATTACAAAGACATTGATCTTTTGCGCCGCTTTATTTCTCCATATACCGCCAAAATTTTCCCACGCAAGAAAACCGGCGTCTGCACCAAGCATCAACGGCATTTGGCCGATGCGATTAAACGCGCGCGGTTTGTGGCTTTACTGCCTTTTGTTAAGAGATAAAAATCATCGGTTATGTCCAGTATTTCTTTAAATGCCGCCCGTCCCGGCACTTGTGTTAAAATTGACGGTCAGCCCTATGTCATTCTCAAAACCCAACACGCGCATATGGGCCGTGGCGGGGCGACTTTAAAATTGAAAGTTAAAAATCTCATCACCGCGGGTGTCTTGGAAAAGGCCTTTAAAGGCGATGATAAAATAGAACAAGCCGACACCGAACATCGTCGCGCGACTTTTTTGTATGCTGATACTAATCGCGACAGCATCGCTTTTATGGACGCCGAGACCTACGAACAGCTGGATTTAAATCTTGAAGTGGTGGAAGAATATCTGGGCTACCTCAAAGAAGGCAGCGAGGTTAATATTCTATTTTTTGAGGGTGCGCCTATCGGGGTGGAAGTTCCCGCCAAAGTGGAATTAAAAGTCACTGAAGCGGCGCAAGGCGTACGAGGCGACACCGCCCAAGGCAGTGTCACTCAGCCAATTACTTTAGAAACTGGTTTGGTCATCGCCGCGCCGCTTTTTGTCAAAGAAGGCGACATCGTGCGCGTCAACACCGAACGCGGGGAATATGTAGAACGGGTGAGCTAAAATTGACTGAAAACAGATGGAAATCGCCCCTTTGAGAGAGGGTGGTTTTTTAGTTGACAAAAACCAGCAAATATGGTATCATTTAGGGGTTGTTGAAAGTTAAATTTGGTCTTTAAAATTTGGATAAAAAAACAAAGGAGAAAAAATGGGAGTAAAGAATTTTTTCCGAAGTGAGAATGGCTTTTTGGCCATCTGTTTCTTCACTGTTGCGGTCATTTTTGGCGGGCTAATGGCTCACGCGCGAGCCGCCGCCTTTCCCGCCCAAATTGAGCGCTACCGCGCCAATGGCGGCACTGAAGAAGTCACTGATAGTGCCATCCGAGCCTACAAGTTTCTCGGCGACGAACGCGGTCTTCCCACCAACTGGTGGGAAAAAATTCGCGACGACACCACCGCCATTGTTGCGACTGATTCGGTTTCGGCATGGAAAGGATACATGATACGCCGATGATTTCTCGTCTATGACGCGGTGTTAAACTAACATCCAGCCATAGGCAAACCCAAATCCCCTTTCTGAATAAAAAAACAGGAAGGGGGTTTTTCTTTTTCAAAAAATATGTTTAAAAATACAGCGCCTTGGTCAATTTAAATTCTTCGGCCAATAATGGCAAAATATCTTCGTCAATTTTAGCGCGTAAATCATCCAGCGAGCCATCATTAACCAAAAACCAATCCACTGCACCGGCGCCGCGCGGCGCCATTTTCCGCGCTAATCCCATCTCTTCTTCCCCCGCCGCTACCCCTTCCAACCCCGCGGAGGTATCCACCATCTCCGGCCGCACGCGCCCGCCCTCGGGCAAGACCTCTTTCAGATATTCAATAATCGCCAACATTTCACTTTCCGTACCATCATAATTTTCGCGGCCAGGCCGATAGACCATAATATTAAATCCGCCCTGCCTTTTGGACGCTTCCAATTCCAAGGCAAAACGCGCGTCGTTGATAATGGTCGGCTGGCTGATTTCGCGAAACAAACTTTCTATCCAAACATTTTCTCGCACCTGCCGGAAACTGTTGGCCAACAAAACCATGGCCTCTCTAACGGTCATTTTGAAACCGACGGGCATTTCCGGTTTAATTTTCCATTCCTCCAGCCATGCGCGGCTAACGCCAAAAAACCGCACCATCGTCTCCTTGATAGCATCGGAAAAACCGCGCTGGCACCATAACTCTCGTCCCATCCCGCGCGCGGCACAGCGTTCGTTCAGCGCGCGCGTCAAATAATCGGCGGTTTCTCCTTTGCCGTTGCGTTTTTGGGCTGCCACACAAATTATCGGCCAAGCGCCCATATTTTTTCCACTAAATAATAAAACTAGGTCTTCGCCTATCCCTAGGCGTCGGTTTCTCCCTTACTCACTTCTGCCCAAATCAAATCGTGAATTTTTTCAGACAATTTGGGGTCATTGCGCAAATATTCTTTGGCCTTCTCGCGACCCAAACCCAATTTTTCATCCGCGAAACTATGCGTATTGCCGCTCTTGGTAATAACTTTGTATAAAATTCCCATATCAATCAAATCGCCGGCCAGCGAGATACCCTCTTTGTACATAATATCAAATTCGCAAGTACGGAAAGGCGCGGCCACTTTATTTTTGACCACTTTGACTTTGACGCGGTTGCCAATAATTTTTTCGCCCAATTTAATTAGCGCCGCGCGTCGCACTTCCACCCGCACCGAAGAATAAAATTTCAAAGCCACACCGCCGGTAGTCGTTTCCGGATTGCCAAAGACAATGCCGATTTTCATGCGGGTCTGGTTGATAAATATCACCACGGTCTTGGTCTTACTAATGATGGCCGCCAATTTGCGCAAGGCCTGGCTCATCAGACGCGCTTGCAAAGCCATATGGTGGTCGCCCATTTCGCCTTCAATTTCCGCTTTGGGGGTCAAAGCCGCCACCGAATCCACCACAATCACATCAATGCCGTTGGAACGCACCAAGGTCTCTACAATTTCCAAGGCCTGTTCGCCATTATCCGGTTGAGATATCAAGAGTTCATCAATATTAACACCGATTTTTTTGGCATAATCCGGATCCAACGCATGCTCGGCATCTACAAAAGCCGCGATACCACCGCGTTTTTGCGATTCGGCAATCACATGCAAGGCCAAGGTGGTCTTGCCTGACATTTCAGGCCCATAGACCTCCACAATGCGGCCACGGGGCACGCCTCCCACTCCCAGCGCGATATCCAGCGACAAACAGCCGGTCGGAATAGTATCCACTTTCATTTTGCCGGCCTCACGCAACATCATGATTGACCCATCGCCAAACCGTTCTTTAATCTGCCCGATGGCCTCTTGGGCGGCTTTAAACCTTTCTTGGGTGGCATGACTGCCGACCGCGCCCACTTTTCCGTCTTGCGGAACCTCTCCAACTTCTCCTTTTTGATTTTTTTCTTTGTCTGCCATAGCTTTACTTTTATGCTAATAATTATTTTAAAGTTTTGGAACGGTGTCTGTCTCGGGATTTTGCCAACTGATCTGCCCGCTATTATCCATAATAATTTTGCGGATAACGCTGGTTTCTTTACTATGTTTGCGACTGGCCACCACCTGAATAGTGTTTAAACCCTCTTGCAGAATAAATTTTTCAGTAAATTTGCCATCGGCATCGCAAGTGACAGCTTGATTATTGATTTTGACTTGGCTTTCCTTGGCGGCCTGACCTACAATTTCAATCTCGCGCTCTTGCGTAATCATATCGCTGGCCGGATAGACCACCTGTAAATTCGGCGAAGAGGTGCTATGCGCGAAATTTAAACCAAAATACAATAAAACCCCGACCAAAACCGCGCCAGCGGCTAAATTGCGAATCATTTTCGGACGCACTGAGAAATTCCAACGACGATGTAGGGGGGACGCCTGAGTTTCGGGGCTTAAAATGGTCTTTTCCTGATAGTCGCTCTCGAGCCAGGCCTGCGCCTTGGCCACATCCAGCCCGACCAACTCCGCGTATTGTTTGATAAAGCCAACGGCGTAAATTTTGCCAGGCAAACAATGATATTGCCCATTTTCCAGCGCCTGCCAATAACTCAGACCGACACCCGTTTTTTCTTCCAGCACCTCCAAAGCCCAGCCCTTAGCCGTGCGCGCCTGTTTTAACCAAGCCCCCAAATGTGATTCAGATAAAATTGTCTTGTGGCAAAATCCGGTCATAAAAATTTTGAATTAAAAGTCAGATGGCGGTTCACTGTCAGCGGTAGATTTGCGGGTGGCATTTTCATCTGTTTCCGCATCCGTTTCCTCCCCCGCCAAATTATTCTTATCAAATTCGTCAAACTCGCCTTCAACTGACATGTCCTCGGACTCCGCCACGCCCGCGTCTACTTCCTCTTCATCATTATAATTATTCAAATCGGCGCTAGCCACCGAGCCGGCCATATCTTGGGTAATTAAAATTTCGCGCGGCTTGGCGCCATCCGATGGCCCGATAAAGCCATTGGCCTCCAAAATATCCAGCAAGCGCGCGGCGCGGGCATAGCCCACTTTCAAACGCCGCTGTAAGAGCGAGGCCGAGGCCTTGCCGGCCTGCCAAATCATTTCTTTGGCTTGCGGTATCAATTCGTCGCTGTCTTCACCTTCACTTTCGTCAAAACTCTCGCCGGCAAAATTAGCCGATTTTTGCACCACTCCGCTGATATATTCCGGCTCAGCTTGTTCGCGCAAATAATTTACCACCGCCTCAATGGACTTGTCCGAAACCCAAGCGCCCTGCAAACGCACCGGACTGCTCATCTCGGCGGTCTTGTGTAGCATATCGCCATTGCCCAGCAATTTTTCCGCGCCCGAACTATCCAAAATCGTACGCGAATCCATAGATGAGGCCACCGAAAAAGCGATACGCGCCGAGATATTGGCCTTAATTAAACCCGTAATAATATTCACTGACGGTCTTTGGGTAGCAATAATCAGATGAATGCCCACCGCGCGCGACATTTGCGCCAAACGAATGATGCAGGTCTCCACATCGGCCGCGGCCACCGTCATCAAATCAGCCAATTCATCAATGATAATCACAATATAGGGCATTTTTTCCTCGGTCACTTCGTTGTAGCCCTTGATATCCCGTTTGCCAACCTTGGCCAGCGCTTGAAAACGATTTTCCATCTCGCCCACCGCCCATTTGAGCGCGTTAACCGTCTTTTGATGGTCCACAATCACCGGCGTCAACAAATGCGGAATGCCCTCATAGCAAGTCAATTCCACCCGCTTGGGGTCAATAAAGATAAACTTTAAGTCCTGAAAAGAATTTTGAAACAGCAAATTGATAATAATGGAATTTAAACAAACCGTCTTGCCGGAACCGGTCGCGCCCGCCACCAGTAAATGCGGCATGCGGTCCAGATAGGAAATAAAGGGATTGCCGGCCACATCTTTACCCAGCGCCAGCGCCAAATTGGATTTGCGATTTTGAAAAGTCGGCGTTTCCAAACATTCACGCAAGCTTACCACCGCGCCCACCTCATTGGGCACCTCAATCCCCACCAGCGACTTGCCAGGAATTGGCGCTTCAATACGCAAGGGATGCGCCGCCAAGGCCAAAGACAGGTCGTTTTGCAGAGTGGTAATTTGCGAAAGTTTGATGCCCTGCGCCGGCCGCAAAGTGTATTGGGTGACAGTCGGACCTACACTAATATCTCCCATCTCGGACGGAATGCCGAAATTATCCAGCGTCTTTTTAATAATCTGCTTGTTAAATTCAGTATTACCGCCCGAAGCCGGTTTGGCATTGTTTTTTTCCAGCAAATCAATGGGGATAGTGATGCGTTTTTTGGAGCGGCTCTTGGTAATAATTTCCAGGCCAGAATGATTATTGGCAGTCGCGGCCTTATTTTTAAACAAACCAGTGTTAATTTTCAGACCCTTACCACCATTTTCGGCGGCTTCTTCGTCATCATCGTCATTGTTGGCTAGACGGGAAATCTCACGCATATTGAAATCATCCAAATCAACCGCCTGACCGCGATGAAATAGCATGCCCCACCAGCCCTTGAGCCGCCGCAAAAAGTTCTCCACCGAGGTCTCAAATATCAATAATAGCGCCACCAAAATCACCGCCAAAATAATCAGCGTAGCCGCCCAAAATCCCATAGAACCATACAACGGCCCACCGATAAACGCGCCCAGATAGCCGCCACCCAGCACTTTGGTGGCCGCGTTTTCACCCAGGCCGGCATCCAACAAATAAAATATGGCCGAGTAGCCCAAGATTAAAACGCCCAGACCAAAATAACTATAGATTTTAAACCCATCTTCACTGCCGCGCAAAATAAACAGCGCGATCAAGACCAAAACCGCCGGAAAAAGCCAACTGCCCCAGCCAAAAATCCAAGCCAAACCGCCCGACAGCGCCGCGCCGACTTCACCCGCCAAGCCCACCAAACCCAGACAACAAAGCAGGGCTAAAGTGAAAATAAAAATCACCGCAATGCTGCGGCGCGTCTCCCACGAAAGATGCGCCAAGGCCTGATTGCCGGTTTTGTGCTTGGAATGAAGCTTCTTTTTATTCTTATGCATGGAATAAGGGCTGCTTAAAACACTCTCATTTTACCATATCTCCGTGGGGATACCAAGGGGGTAAAAGATGTTCAAAAATGGAACGGGGTTGGGCGGGATTTGGACTGGATATATTAATATCAAAAAACGCCCTTCCCTGAGCGTTTTTTGACTATTTTATACGGAGCGTTTACTTCCCCTTCACAAAACCAGTCCCCACCGGAATCAGACGGCCGATGATGACATTTTCCTTGAGACCAATCAAACGGTCAGTGCGGCCGGTCAAAGCCGCGTTAATCAAGATTCTGGAGGTCTCTTGGAAGGAAGCGGCGGATAAGAAACTATCAGTAGATAATGAAACACGGGTAATGCCCAACAATAATTTCTTGGCTTTAGGCGGCTTGCCGCCGGCTTTTTTGATTTCTCCTGCGATTTCTTCAAAATATCCGCGGCTGACCAACTCGCCTTGCAGTAAATTGGAGTCGCCGGCATCCGTAATTTGTACGCGAGAGAACATCTGGCGCACGATGGCTTCAATATGCTTATCGTTCAAGCCCTGGCCTTGCGAAGCGTAAATATGCTGAATTTCTTTGATAATATATCTCTGCGCGGCTTCGGCGCCTTTGAATTTGTACAATTTCTGCAGGTCAATGGACCCTTCTGTCAGCTGGTCGCCAATCTCTACGCGCTGACCGTCCGCCACCAAAAGCGAAGAGTTGTAAGGCACCAGATATTCCTTCTCATCTTTGGCGGCCGAAACGATGGTAATTTCATTTTTACCCAGCGTCACCACGCCGGAACTCTTGGCCAAAACCTTTTCTTTATTGCTGATAGCCAAGGCCGCGCCGCGTTTGACGGTGGCGCCATCTTTGACTTTGATTTTAGCGCCCTCGGTCAGTTCATATTTATTATTAACATCCTGTTCGTAAGCGATGGTAATTTTCTTTAAACCATTCTCTTCGCCGATTTTGACTTTACCGGCCACTTCGCTCAAAAGCGCTTCAAATTTGACCGCGCGATTTTCCAAGAGTTCTTCTACGCGAGGCAAACCCTGAGTAATATCTCCGCCGGAAGCCACACCACCGGTATGGAAGGTACGCAAGGTCAACTGAGTGCCGGGCTCGCCGATGCTTTGCGCGGCCACAATACCCACGGCCTGTCCGATATCCACCAGTTTATTGGTCGCCAAATCCATACCATAACACTTTTGGCAAACCCCGCGCTTGGTTTTGCAACCCAAAATAGAGCGCACGCGCAAGCTGGGTAAATCCAAGTCCTTCAAAATTTGAAACTTATCCGGCGTAATCATCTCGCCAGCTTTGACCAAGACCTTTTTGCCGCCGGCTTCCATAATATCTTCCAAAGTAAAGCGGCCGACCACCCGTTTGGCTAGGGTCTCATTCATGGCCTCACTTTCCTCTTTGGTCAAAACAATACCGTTCTTTTCTCCGCAGTCCTCTTCACTGACAATCAATTCATGCGCCACATCCACCAAACGGCGAGTCAAATAACCGGCGCTGGCGGTACGCAAGGCCACATCGGTCAAACCCTTTCTGGCACCATGAGTAGAGATAAAGAATTCCAAGACATCCAGACCTTCTTTAAATGAACTTTTAACCGGTAATTCAATGGTTTCGCCCACCGGATTGGTCACCAAACCCTTCATACTCAACATCTGATGAATCTGTGTCCATGAACCGCGCGCCTTGGAGTCCATCATAGTGAAGACCGAACCCTTTTTATCCAAAATGGCTTCTCCTATTTTACTAACTTCTTCTTTGACTGAGCTCCAAATGCGCAAAATCTTGGTGTGTTTTTCCGCTTCAGCCAATAAACCCTGTTGAAATTGTTCTTCAATCTTTTCCACTTCCAGCTCGGCTCTTTTGATAATTTCGTCCTTGGCGGGCAAGCTGGGAATATCGTCCATACCCCAGGACATACCCGAAGAAGTGATAAGACCAAAAGCTGTTTCTTTGACACTATCCAAGACCTCGGCCGCGACTGCCATACCGTGCGCTTCAATGGTCTTGGCGATCAAATCGCGCAGTGAATTTTTATTGATTAATTTATCATATTTGCGTAATTCCGTCGGTAATAAATCATTGAAAATCACGCGCCCCACGCAGGTCTCCAAAATTTCGCCATTGATGCGCACTTTAACGCGCTGATTTAATTCAATTTTCTTTTTATCAAAGGCCAGACGCGCCTCAGCCGGGTCGCTGAAAATAGATATTTTGGCGCCATCTATTGGCTCGTCAATCATGGTCATATAATAACAACCCCAGGCCATATCTTGAGTTGGTGTAGAAACTGGCTCGCCAGTCGCCGGCTTGAGCAAGTTATGTGTGGAAAGCATCAAATCGGTGGCTTCTTTTTGCGCCACTTCGCTGATAGGCAAATGCACAGACATAGTATCACCATCAAAGTCAGCGTTAAAAGCCGTACACACCAAAGGATGCAGCTGAATGGCCTTACCTTCAATCAAAACCGGCTGAAAGGCCTGAATACCCAAGCGATGCAAGGTCGGAGCGCGGTTCAACATGACTTTGTAGTTTTGAATCACTTCTTCCAAAATATCCCAGACCTCTTTCGGGCCTTCTTCTATCATGCGAGAGGCCGTGCGTAAATTATAAACCAGACCGCGTTTAATCAGCTGGCTGGCCACAAAGGGTTTAAAAAGTTCAATGGCCATGGTCTTGGGCAAACCGCACTGATGTAATTTCAAATGAGGCCCGACCACGATGACGGAACGGCCGGAATAATCAACTCTCTTGCCCAAGAGATTCTGGCGGAAACGACCCTGTTTGCCGCGTAAAATATCGGCCAGGGATTTCAAAACGCGTTTGCCGCCGGAAGCCGCGGTCACGGACTTGGTCTTGCGAGCGCCATTGTCCACTAAGGCATCTACCGCTTCCTGTAACATGCGTTTTTCATTGCGGCAAATCACCTCGGGCGCGCGCAATTCCATCAGACGGCGCAAACGATTGTTGCGGTTGATAACACGGCGATATAAATCATTTAAATCCGAAGACGCGAAACGGCCGCCGTCCAATTGCACCATGGGGCGCAAGTCCGGCGGAATTACCGGCACAATGGTCATAACCATCCACTCTGGTTTGATATCGTTTTTAATTAAGGCCTCTATCAGTTTCAGCCGTTGAATTAATTTTTTATCTTCTTGAACATCGGTTTGGCCGGTTTTGGTACGCAGTTCTTTGGCCAAGGTCTCCATATCCACCTGTTCCAAAAGCCGTTTGATGGCCTCAGCGCCGATACCGACTTCAAACAAATGGCCATAATTGGTCGCCATTTCTTGATACTCGGCCTCAGAAAGCACTCGCAGTGGTCTTAATTCATTGAGCTCGCTGACCGAATGCGCGTAATTTTGTTTCAAAAGCAATTGGCGTTCTTTGACATTGGCTTCTATCTGCTCCAGTTCTTTTTCATTAACTTTTGGATTTTCCAAGGCCAGTTTTTTGATGGCTTCATAGTCCTTTTTGATTTGCGCGGTTTTGACTTTATATTCGCTCTCTAATTTATTCAAAATATCTTGCTTCAATTCTTCTTTGACCTCGGTCACGATAAAACTGGCGAAATAAATCACCTTTTCCACCGCGTCAGTCGTCAAATTCAACATCAAACCAATCTTGGACGGCACACTGCGTAAAAACCAAATATGCGCCACCGGCGCGGCCAATTCAATATGTCCCATCCGTTCACGGCGCACCACCGCGCGCGTCACTTCCACACCGCATTTGTCGCAGACGATGCCTTTATAACGGATTTTTTTATACTTACCGCAGGCGCATTGCCAATCCTTGACGGGTCCGAAGATTTTTTGGCAAAACAAACCGTCTTTTTCCGGTTTTTGCGTACGATAATTAATGGTCTCAGGACGAGTAATCTCTCCTGTGGACCAGGCCTTGATTTCTTCCGGCGAAGCCAATTTAATCCGAATAGAATCAAATTCCGGAATAATGGAATGCTTATCAAAGTCGAAGGACAAGGTTTTAATTGAGGATGGAGTTGCCATATGCGTTGATAAATTATATTAGTTGAGGCCTGATAAATTATTCGCCGGTGGAATCTGATTCATTTTGGCCGTCAGGGTTTTCTGGGTCATCTTTGAGGGAGATGCGTTTATTTTTGTTATAAAGTTCCACGCTCAATCCCAGACCATTTAACTCACGCACCAAGATATTGAATGATTCAGGCAAACCAATTTTGGTAATCGGCTCACCTTTGATAATGGATTCATAGGCCTTCGCGCGACCGGAAACATCGTCGGATTTGATAGTTAGCATTTCCTGCAAAATATGCGCCGCGCCATAGCCCTCTAGCGCCCAGACCTCCATTTCTCCGAATCTCTGGCCGCCGAATTGCGCTTTACCGCCCAAGGGCTGTTGAGTAATCAAGGAGTAAGGACCAGTAGAACGCTGATGGATTTTATCTTCCACCATATGGTTTAATTTCAACATATACATATAGCCGACGGTAGTGCGATTTTTAAATTTATCGCCGGTCACACCGTCATAGAGTTGCATCTTGCCATCGCGCGCGAAACCGGCTTTTTCCAATTCGTCTTTGATGGTCTCTTCCGGAATACCATTGAAAACCGGAGTAGCGGCATTATAACCCAAGGTCTTGGCGGCCAAACCCAAATGGGTCTCCAAAATCTGTCCCAAGTTCATTCTGGATGTGACGCCCAACGGATTTAAAATAATATCCACCGGCGTGCCATCTTCCATATACGGCATATCCTCTACCGAGACCACGCGTGAAATAATACCCTTGTTACCGTGGCGGCCGGATAATTTGTCGCCCACTTGGACTTTGCGCAGGGCGGCAATAGTGATTTGGATGGTTTTGATTACGCCGGTCGGTAATTTATCGCCATGTTCACGAGAAAATATCTTGATATCAATGACTTTGCCATGCTCGCCATGTTTTAAATATAACGAACTATCGCGCACATCCTTGGCCTTTTCGCCAAAAATCGCACGCAATAATTTTTCTTCGGCGGATAATTCGGTTTCGCCCTTAGGCGTAATTTTACCGATTAAAATATCGCCCGAATAAACCTCGGCGCCCACGCGCACAATACCATCTTCATCCAAGTCCTTGAGACGCTCTTCTGAAATATTGGGAATATCGCGCGTCACGACTTCCGGTCCCAGCTTGGTTTCGCGCACATCGGTGGAATAGGTCTCAATATAGACCGAGCTGAATTGGTCTTTCTTTAAAATGCGGTCAGAAATAATAATGGCATCTTCAAAGTTCCAACCACGCCAAGACATGAAGGCCACTAAAATATTTTGTCCGATAGCCAATTCACCATTGTCCATAGAGGGGCCGTCAGCCAAAACATCTCCCACTTTGACCATATCACCTTTGTTGACCACCGGTTTCTGGTTCAAACAAGTAGAAGTATTGGAACGCATAAATTTATTCAAGTTGTAGGTGCGGCGATAACCCTTGGCATCAATCATTTCAATGCGATTACCTTCTACCAACACGATTTTGCCATCGGCATCGGCAACCAGTAAATGGCCGGAATCAAAGGCGGCGCGCTTTTCCACGCCCGTGCCCACCAAAGGAGCTTGCGGAGTGATACAAGGCACGGCCTGCCGTTGCATGTTGGTGCCCATCAAGGCGCGCACCGCGTCGTCATGTTCCAAAAATGGAATCAAAGAAGTGGTGACACTGACAATTTGACTAGTGGAAACATCCATATAGTCCACCTCGCGAGATGAAATAAAGCCCGGCTCGCCATGAATTCTGGCCTCAACAATTTCTTCAATAATATAACCCTCTTCATCCAATTTAACCGTGGCCGGAATAGAAACACCTTTTTCCTCCACAGTAGCATCCATATACATGGTTTCTTTGGTAGCCAAGGGCTTGATTGGCGGACTTCCAGTTCTTTAATTTTGGCCAGTTCTTTGGCTAGTTTATCAGTAGCGCGCTCGCCGGCCTTGGCAACAATCTTTTTGCCATCCAAAATATCTTCACCAATAATTTTGTTCACAATGGCGGCGCCATTATTGGGCACTTCGCGCAAGACCTTCCGATAAGGCGCTTCAATAAAACCATATTCATTAATGCGCGCGTAAGAGGCCAAATGCCCCACCAGACCGATATTCGGTCCTTCGGGAGTGGCAATCGGACAGATACGGCTGTAATAGGTAGTATGGACATCACGCACCTCAAAGCCGGCTCTTTCGCGCGACAAACCACCGGTGCCCAAAACCGACAAACGGCGCTTGTGGCCCAACTCGGCTAAAGGATTAATCTGCTCCATAAATTGAGAGAGCTGAGAGGTCATGAAAAATTCTTTAATCACACCATCCACCGGCCGCGCGTTAATCAGCTGGCCAGGCGTCACCGATTTGACATTGGAGGTGCTCATGCGGTCTTTGACGATACGCTCCATACGCGCCAAACCAATACGCAAACGATTTTGCAGCTGTTCGCCGATACCACGCACGCGGCGATTGGATAAATGGTCAATGTCATCCGGTAAATCCTGGGTCTGGGTCAAACGAATCAATTCTTTGATCACCGCGATCACATCTTCTTTGTGTAAAATACGCGAGGCCTTGTCATCGCCAAAATCCAGGTCCAAGCGCTGTTTAATTTTATAACGACCCGGACGGCCGAAATCATAGCGGTCAAAATTAAAGAAAGTGGCATAAATCAATTGCTTGGCATTGTCCACGGTCGCCAAGTCGCCCGGCCGGATTTTTTTATAGACCTCAATCAGGCCTTCCTCTTCGCTGGTAGCAATATCTTTTCTTAAGGTATTTTGAATATATTCCAAACCGGCCTCATCTAAATCCTTAAATGTCTCCAAGATTTGTTCCGTAGTGCCAAAGCCAAAAGCCCGCAACATGGAGGTCGCGGCAATTTTACGCTTGCGGTCAATACGCACCCAAATCACACCGCGTTGGTCAACTTCAAATTCCAACCAAGCGCCGCGATTAGGAATCACCTGCGCGCTGTAATTGTATTTGTTATCCACCATTTGGCCAGAAAATAAAATCCCGGCCGAACGCACCAGCTGGGATACCACTACTCTCTCAACGCCATTAATCACGAAAGTACCGCGCGGAGTCATCAAAGGAAAATCGCCCAAATACACCTCTTGCTCGCGGCATTCCTTGGTGCGAATATTGGTCAACTTGGCCTTGACGCGCAAACTGGCCTCGTGGGTCACATTGCGTTCGCGAGCGGTCACTTCGTCAAACTTGGGCTTATCCATGGCATACTCGCCAAAAGATAATTCCAAATCGCGCCCGATGAAATCTTTGATGGGTGAAATCTCATCAAAAAGTTCCCGCAAGCCGTGCTTGAAAAACCAGCTGTAAGAATCCAGCTGAACTTCAATTAAATTCGGCAAAGCGATAGCGTCTCTAACTTTGGTAAAGAATTTTCTCTCTTTTTTCATGTTGGTAAACTCAAAATACCCGCCTAAAGACGGGTTTATGGGGTAATTAAAAAACTTCTTTTTTAAAAACAAGCTTAAGAATCAGCGTGGGGTTAAGCCTGATAAGCGTTGAGTACTTTATAGTACTTCTGAATACGCTATCTATGTTACTCTATTTTAAAATTTTTGTCAAGGAAATTAGACGGCTGGTTGTTCCCAGCTTATCCACAGCATTTACACAGCATCTTAACAGCCCAAAACCTCTTTGACGACTAGGCGGTCGTCCCAAGGAATACGGCTACCCCGCGGGCCCATTAACCACTGTTCATTGCCCTTGCCCGTGATGACTATTATATCACCCGCGCGCGCCAGCTGACAAGCTTTGGCGATGGCTTCGCGGCGGTCAAGGATTTTGAAGAGCTGAGGGATTGGCTTCTTGGGAGCATTGAACTGGGCAGCGGGAGAGGTGGCGCCGGCAACATGGCCAGCCGCCAATATCTCCTCCGCGCCAGCCGCCACTTGCTCAATAATGGCCTCTGGACGCTCATCATAGGGGTCTTCATTGGTAATAACGGCAATATCGGCGTATTGACCCGCTAAACGCCCCAAAATGGGCCTTTTGGCCTTATCACGACCGCCGCCGCAGGAGCCCAGAACGGCGATTAGGCGAGGGGCGGGGGCAGGGATGGGGGCGGCATCGGCAACGGGAGCGGCGGACAGGGCGCGGTTAGGCGTATCTAACTGCGCGCGCAATGTCTGATAGACCTGCTCCAGCGATTCCGGCGTATGCGCGTAATCTACATATATTTTAAAGGGTTGGCCGCAGTCAATCTGCTCCATACGGCCATCCATGGTAGTCACTTCAGCCAGTTTGGCGCTAACTTGATTCAAATCCAGTCCCCAACCGATAGCCACGGCAATGGCCGCCAAAGCGTTATAGACATTAAAGCGGCCGGGCAGATTGAGCCGAAAATTCACGCCGTTGACACTAAAAGTGGTACCGGAAGAAGTTATGGCTAGATTTTGCGGGATAATTGGGTGCAGCGCGTCTGGCAATTCAGGGTCTAGCCCGTAGCCCAGCCGCTTTTCCACTTCATACTGCCAAAAATTCCCGCTGTTGGGGTCGTCCACATTGATGACGCTCAATTTGACTATCCGGCGGCCACCCACGGCCTTGGGATATGATTTAGACAATTGGGCAAAAAGTTTTTCTTTCTCGGCGCGGTATTTTTCAAAGGAACCGTGCGATTCAATATGTTCTGGGGTTAAATTAGTCAAAACCGCCGCGTCGTAGTCAATTTCCAGATGCCGAGAATTCCTGATACCCTCCGAAGAGGTCTCAATGACAGCGTATCTGCAACCGGCGCGCAGCATTTCGCACAACATTTTTTGCAAAGCAAAACGACCCAGCATAGTCATCTTGGTAGCGTTGGTCCAGCGCTTATCCCCGATTTGAAAATTCATCGTGGAGGCCAGACCGACTTTTTGCCCGCTGGCTTCCAGCGCCTTGGCAATTAGATTGACCGTGGTGGATTTACCGGCCGTGCCGGTGACACCGACCACTATCATTTTGCGGCTGGGGTAGCCATAAACTAGGCCAGCTATCTGCGCCAAAACGCGATGATAGGTCAAAAGCCACGATTTCGGTAATAATTTTTTGATGAGTTCTTTCATAAATAGGATTTTAGCATTGACGAGGGAAATAAAAAAGGGGGCGCAGCTTAGCAATATTTACTTTTACTATATAGTATGGTAAAAATTAACGCTAGCAAATAAAATAGCACTTTGGCTTTTTAACAAACACACTCAACCATTTATCAAAGGAGAAAAGTGGGCACTACCATTATTTTGGTGGTAATTCTTGTTATTTTTGCTACTTGCGCAATTTTTCACGAAAAAATATACGCATTCCTAGGGATACCTGTAGTAAAAATAAAGGATGAGATAGAAAGAAAATTTCTACTCGATCCAGAATGCTTTTCCGATGAGATCAGAAAACTGATTTTTGAATCCCCATCTCAAAAGATTATTCAGGGCTATCTAACCGATGCAGCTGATGGCAACATCGTGCGATTGCGCAAAGCTAATCGATCCCATACTGAAACCATTAAGAAAAATACTGGCGACCCGTCAATCCGCAGAGAACGCGAGATCGGTATAAGCGAAACTCAGTTTGATACTCTTTGGCCAGCGACAGATAATCGCAAATTGGCAAAAACCCGCTATCGCGTGTCTTATGAGGGGTATAACTTAGAAATTGACAAATACGGTTGGCCACTGGGCGAATACGCGCTGGAATGGCCAGCCGATAAAGACAATTCCTTGGAGGGATTGGTAATAGTCGAGGTAGAGTTTACATCCAAAGAAACTTGCAATAATTTCAAGCCGCCAGATTGGTTTGGTAAAGAAATTACTGGCGACTCAAGATACAACAGTATCAATTTGGCACGCCATGGATTGCCTACAGATGTAGTAGTTGAAGCTAAAAAATAAAAAACAATAAACAACAAAATTTATTTAAAAAGTGCTCGAAAAAACTTCGAGCACTTTGTTTTTGTGAGCGTTTCAAAAATAAAAAACGATTTGATATCAGCGAAGCAACATTCTTCTCATGTTTTCATCATGAAAACCTAGTCTCTTTTTACTGTTCAGGGTTTCATACCATTCGGGCGTACCACAAACAGTGGTACCCTCATGATCATTTGATAAGTTTGGATCGCCGAGAAGCGCATGTACGAGAGATTTGTCCTTTTGTTTATGTCCACAAGGCATTTGCTCTAAGGACTTTTGAAAATCGCTTTTTGATTCTTGCGACGACAATTCTCCGGCCATTTTAATACCTTCCTTTGTTAAAGACCTATGTTTATATTTTTGTATCTTCAAAAAACTAACATAATTTTTCCCGCCTGCCAAGCCACCTTATCTTAAAAACCTCTTCGCCATTTTATAAACCCCCGTCCAGCCCTTTTTGAATATTAAATCATAAGCGCCGGGATAACTCACGCCAAAACCCCCAAACGAGCGTTTAAAACGCGAAAGGCCGGCCCAAGGATGGATGGTGGCCTTGGTTTGCGCGGCTGAATTTTTTACCGACGCGGCAACATCCTCAGCCGGCGCGACCCCCCAAAAATCATAATACCGACAGCCCATTGACCGCGCGTCACTCAGAGCGTGCCATTGTAAAAGATGGGGCAGCATCCACGCGCGATATTTTTCATCAAAGCCGCCATAAAGATAAGTCGCCATATCGCCAAAAAACATTACCAAAATCCCGCCTACCGGCCGATTTTTCGCATAACCCAAATATATTTTAAAATTGGCACCATCGTGCGCAACACCACCCGCCGCGCCATCTTTGCCATTTTCTCCGCCTCCGGCCAAAATTTTCCCCAGCTGACGATAATAATCCCGCCCGTAAATACCAAAGGTCTCGCGTTGGGCGGTATGTTTTAAAATTTCATAAAATTCATCTATGATTGTTTGGTCGTCGCTGATTTTTACCACCGGCTGTTTGCGCATCGCCAAACGGATATTGTAGCGCGTTTTGGGATGCATGGCGGCCAACATTTTTTCTTCATCATCCAATTTTAAAAGCCAGGTCTCGCGGGGTTGCACACTTTTGACCGCCTGCCAACTGACGCCCTGGCATTCCGCAGTTCTGCAACCGCAGTTACATTTCGCTCCCGCGCTGAGCTCTTCACTTTTCAAAATTCCATTCTCTAGCGGCTCGCATTTGAAAAACATAGCACCGGCCGCACGCGCTCTTTGCGTTAAAAAATCCAGCAATTTTTGGCTGGCCACTTTTTCTCCTATCGGTCCGCGCGACAAATACCAATAATTTTGCCGACAGATTTTGAAATTAACGGGATAAATAAAGACCTGCGTCGCGGCTTGCCAAACACCGGCCTCATCAATCGCCGCCCAACGCTCCACACCCCGCCCGAGGGTCTTTTGAAACTCGCCCCACTCCCACGATTGTAAAAATTGGCTCTGTGCTTGCGCGCTGACAAACTGATTCCAAATTTTCGCGTCTTTAATTTGTGCTATTTTCATTTTCTGGGATTAAGATATTTCAAAGCCGCTTTGACTTGCGCGCTCAAATTGCCACTCTCATCGGGTAAATGCCGCGCCGCCTCGCGCGCTTGCTCGCGCGTATAGCCCAATTGCGTCAAAGTCGCCACCAAATCCGCATCCGCCAATTGCATATCCAAGCCCGTTTCGTTTTTGAACTGATTTTTTAACTCCACAATAATGCGCTCTGCCGTTTTGCGGCCGATGCCGGAAATTTGCGTCAAAATATCCACCTTCCCGGTCACCACCGCCGCTTTGAGTTTAGCCGGTTCAATTAGAGACAAAATATTTAAAGCCGATTTGGGGCCGATACCTGAAATTGAGAGTAGTTTTTTGAATAAACCGAGCTCTTCTTCCGTCAAAAAGCCATATAATTCCAGTAAATCCTCACGCACATGCAAATAGGTCAAAAACTTGGCCGTCTCGCCAATTTTTACTTTTTGCGCGGTCGTACCGGCCACCGCCAAACGCAAACCCAGCGGACCCACCGCCAGAATCAGCTCCTTTTCGGTCTTTGAGACCACTTGACCAGTGACAAAAGCTAGCATAAAATTTACATAAAGATATCCTTATGGTAGCATTAAAAAGTATCATTCACAAGACATTTTCAGCCAAAAGGTTGACAAAAATTACGCTTGTGCTAGGATAGGAAGTGTTAATAAAACAAAACTATGGTAAGCGAATTCGCACCACAATTTAACCAACCAATTGAACAACCCGAAAACGGTGGCGTTGATTATTCTATTTCAGAAAAAATGGCTAAAGTTGCTGAAAATCCCGATATAAACGCGCAAATTCAGGTACTTAAAGAAAATCTGGCGGACAAAAATAGAAAGATGACAGGCGCAGAATTAGTAACAGAAATAGCCAAGGTAGTTGCCACGGCTAAACATAAGTTGGAACAAGCTAAATAACTAACCCCGGAGGGCATGTCACAGTCATTAAAAGAAATTACCGAACTCTTCAGTCAATCTACTATTCCCTTGGAAGAGCAGAATGACTTATTGATACTTTTGACCATTATACCCGAGAATGTGCTGGAAGAGTTGCAAAAGACCTTCAGCGAGGACCCGTCATTGATTGAGGATTTTTATGCCGATTTTCAAGCCAAATTTCGCGCTTTGAGCGGCAAGAGCGATGCTCAATTGGACGATGAATTATCCAGCGAAGAGGGTGAGGAAGAAGAACTGGATGAAGACGGAATGGTCGTGAAATCCGAAGATACTAACGAATACTAATTAATAAGTTGGACTATGCCACGCAAAAAAGCTGCTAAAAAAGATTTACTGCAAAACAAGAAAAGAGCGCTCTTGAACAAAGAGAAAAAGCTCAATATCAAATTTTTGACCAAAAAATGTACCAAGGCCATTGAAGCCAAGGAACAACCGCAAGCCCTAGAGGTCTATCGTCAAGCGCAAAAGGCCATTGATAAAGCGTCCAAGACCAAGACCTTGCACAAAAAGACCGCCGCGCGCCGCAAGTCGCGTTTGATGAAAAAGATCAACAAAGCCGCGGGCGAGAAGAAATAATTTGTCATTCTAGCCATTGTATCCTGTCATTCCCGCGCAGGCGGGAATCTACACATAAACAAAATCCCTCACAAGAGGGCTTTTGTTTTTATTGCAATAATTCCGCAATAAATAATTCCAGACGCGCCTCAGTGCGGCTAGTAGTTTTCAGCAGGACATCCAAATCCTCCAGTCGGCGATAAATTTCTTTGAGGCGCTCCAGCGAATATTGCCGCAACCAAGCTAAGTTTTTTTGCACCACATAGGGATGCCATTTGTACTCATCGGCGATGGCGCGACTGTTCAAAAATTTGTCATTATTACTGCGTTCTTTCAAAACCAGCAGCATGCGAAATTGCCCGATAATCATACTGATAAATTGAATCGGCTGCAGACCATTATTTAAATCGGTATGTAATAATTTCAGCGCTTGCGCCTGATTGCGCGCCAAAATCGCGTCCAAAAGATGAAAAATATTTTCGTCGGTTTTGCCAATGACCAGGGCTTGCACGGCTTTGACGCCGATCGGTTCGCCGTTGCTATAGGCCAACAGTTTATCCAGCTCATTGCTCAAAGCCCACAAATCCGTGCCGACCATATTGACCAGTTTGATGCCCGCGACTTTTTCCAGCTCGCCGCCCCGTTCTCGTGCCGCCGCCAAAAGCCATTCCACGGCCCTAATTTCGTCTAAGGCCTTGAATTCATAAACATATTTTTGCTGGTCTTTTTTGACTTTCAAAAATTGAAACACCGGCAAGGCGGGACCCTTTTTAAACTCACCGCTATCCTCCCAAAACATCACGAATTGCTTGTCGCTGGCGGCCAATTTCGGCAAATCCGCCAAAATGGTTTCCAAAATTTCAGCGCTGCCTAGTTGCAAGACGCGCCGGATAGTAATTGATTGGTTAACACCCCAAAAACCGGCCGCTTGCGTGGCCTGATGCCATTGGTCGGGACTTAGTTTATCCCCTTCCAAATTGATAATATCCAGCGCCGCATTTTGATTCTTGGCCGCGAAACGCGCCTGTTCTTGGTGCAATTTTTGGCTAGAGGAATAGGTATCCGCTCCGTAGAAAAAACACAACATATTATTTCTCCAATTTAGTCATTTCCCCCCAATTTTTTCCGACTTTCAAATCCGCCTTTAGCGGCGCCTCTAATTTGTACGCGCCTTCCATGGCACGGCGCACCAAAGGCGCAATCTCATCCAATTTATTTTTTTTGACTTCCAACACCAACTCATCGTGGACTTGCAGTAGTAGTCGCGCAGGCGCACCATCCGAGGCGCCCTTTGCCGCGCCACTATCATACTTCCGACACAGTTCCGCCACTTTCAACATCGCCAGCTTAATAATATCCGCCGCTGTGCCTTGCACCGGCATATTAATCGCTGCCCGTTCCGCCGCGCGCTTGACCATGGGCACGCGGGAATTTATTTCCGGTAAATAACGCCGCCGCCCCATCATGGTCTCCACATAACCGTTTTCATACACTAGTCGCAAGGTCTCTTCCATAAAATCCTTCACATCAGAATATAGTTCAAAATAGCGTTCAATAAATTCCGCCGCTTTTTCTTGGCTAATGCCAGCATTTTGCGCCAGTCCGCGCGCCCCAATCCCATAAATCACCCCGAAATTAGTCGCTTTCGCCGCGCGGCGCATTTCCGGCGTCACATCTTTGACCGCCACATCGTTAATTTCCGCCGCCGTCAAAGTATGAATATCCGCGCCCTTTTTAAACGCCGCCAACATCTTGCTATCTTTAGCCAGCGAAGCCACCACCCGCAGTTCAATTTGCGAATAATCCGCCGACAACAACACAAAACCCGGGCGCGCCACAAACGCTTGCCGAATTTCCTTACCCATCTCCGTGCGCACCGGAATATTTTGCAAATTAGGATTGGAAGATGACAGCCGTCCAGTCGTGGTCACCGTCTGATTAAAACTGGTATGAATTCTGCCCGAATGTTTTTGCACCAATTTCGGCAACGCCAAAATATATGTAGATAAAAGCTTGCTTAATTCGCGATACTCAAAAATCGGTTCAATAATTTCATGCCGCCCACGCAATTTTTCCAGCTCCGGCGCCGCCGTGGAAATACCGGTTTTTTTGTGTTTGATACCTTTGGTATCTATTTTGAGATTATCAAAAAGAATAACTTTAAGTTGTTTGGGTGATGCGATATTAAATTCCTCCCCCGCCAATTTGTAAATTTTTTGTTCTAATTTTGTCAGCCGCGCCTTACAGCCCTGCCCGATTTTTTTCAAGACATCTTTATCTAGTAAAATCCCCGCCGTTTCCATCTCGCGCAAGACCTCCATCAGTGGCATTTCCAAGTCATCAAAAAGCTCTTGCAACGCCCGTTGACCCACCAGTTGTCCCTCCAGCTCGCCTTTCAACCGCCAAGTCAAATCCGCGTCCTCACAAGAATACCATGCCACCTTTTCCGGTGGCACTTGATCCATCGTCATCTGATTCTTGCCGCGCGCGCCGATTAACTCGCTAATCGGTTGCATTTGGTAGCCGAAAATATCAAAAACTAAGCTATCCAAACCCAGCGGACGACTACCCGGATTGAGCAAATACGCCGCCAGCATGGTATCAAATTTCAAACCCGCCACCGGATAACCGCTATTGGTCAAAACCTCCACATCATATTTCAAATTATGCCCGTATTTATCAATTTTCGGGTCAGCCAAAATTGGTACCAGCACTTTCATAAACTCTGGCTTGGCTTCCACATAAAACGCGTGCTTATCCTGCCAGCAAAAACTAATACCCAAAAGCCGCGCCTCAAAAGTGTTCAGCGATGTCGTTTCAGTATCCAGCACCCACGCCTTTTGCTTTTTTAGTTCCGTCAAAAATTTCTCAAATTGCGCCGGCGTGCTCACAAAAACATAGTGTTCATCGCCAATCTCCACGCCAATATCCGCCACAGCTTTCCGCACCCGCCCGTCTTTGTCCGGCTTGTTTTCTACCGCGCCTAAACCACTCTCGCCGTCCATGCCCGAAACGCCAGTCACGCTTGAATTATTCCCTCCGCCGGCCGCATCTCGTCCGCCAAGCAAACTCCCTTGCTTGCTCGAAACGCCTTGCGACACCGCGCCTCGCATCTGCGCGCCATCACCACCACCATCTTTACCCCAAAACTTCGGAATCCTATTCATCAGCGAGCGAAATTCCATTTTTTGGCAAAAATCCACCACCGGCTGCAAGTCCCACGCGCGCAACTGACAATTTTTTAAATTAAAATCATCTACCGGCGCGTCCGTGATAATGCGCGCCAATTTTTGGCTCATCAACGCCTCTTTTTCCTGCTCCAAAAGCAATTTTCTCGTGCGCGGTTTCATTTCTGCCTTTTCATCCTTTGCCGCTCTATACACCCCCGCCAAATCCTTGTATTTAATAATCAATTCCTTGGCTGTTTTATCGCCAATCCCCGCCACACCCGGAATATTGTCCGAGGGGTCACCACGCAACGCCTTATAATCCACCAATGCCTCCGGTCCAAAACCATATTTACTCCGCACCCCCTCGGGCGCGTAAATTACTGTATCTGAAATGCCTCGCCCGGGCGCGCACACTTCCACATCATTTTTGACCAATTGCAAAGCGTCATTATCTCCCGTGACGATAATTTTGACGATATTTTCGTCATCCACTAATCGCGTCAGCGTGCCAATCACATCATCCGCCTCATAACCTTTTAATTCATAGCTTGGCACATTAAACAATTCCAAAAATTCCTTGACCCTGCCGATTTGCGCGTAAAATTCATCCGGTTGTCTGACCCTCTGCGCCTTGTAATCCGTAAACATTTCATGCCTAAAAGTCGCCTCTTTTCTATCCCAAGCCACCGCCATATAATCCGGCTTGAAATCCTTGAGCGCCTTCAAAAATATCATCGCGAAGCCATAAGCCGCGTTGATAACTTCCCCCGTTTGCGTGGTCAGCGGCGGTAAGGCGTGCCAAGCGCGATGCAAGAGCGCGTTGCCGTCAAAGATTAAGAATTTTTGTTTGGAGGGCATATTATATTGCAAATTTATATTTTTAAATATGTCTGTCCCTTATTCTACCACAATTTCCGCCACCCGTCCTGCTTGCCTATCCCATGTAAAATCCCGTAAAACCCGTTCTCGTCCCGCCTGTCCCATCCGCGCGCACGAATCAGGATTATCTAGCAGTTTTAAAACCGCCACCGCCAAGACCTCCGGCTGGCTGACATCCACAATCAGACCCGTCTGCCCATCCACCACCGCGTCCGCCACGCCGCCGCTCCGCCCCGCCACCACCGGCTTCGCCATTAAGCCCGCCTCCAAATACACAATCCCAAAACCCTCATAATCCCCGTCCAAATCCAGCGCCGGCAAAACAAAAACATCACACTCGCGATAAAGCCGCCATTTTTGGTTGTGCTCGACCTCGGTCTCAAATTTGACACAGTGCGCCAAACCCAACTCTTCCGCCAAGTCCCGCCAATTTTCCAATTCCGGACCCTTGCCCGCGACCACATATCGCGCGCGCGGATATTTTTTCAAAATTTCCGGCATCGCCGAAAGCATTTTATCTATCCCTTTGCGTTTCACCAGCCGACCGACGGTTAAAATAGTCGGGCTATATTCTGTCATTTCTGTTCTTTCTGTCATCCCGAGTGCAAACGAGGGATATCTTTTCTCTTCCGCTAAATTTTCTTCACTCACCTCCACCCCCGGATTGACCACTTTCACCCGTTCCGCCGCCGCATCGCCCAAAAATTCCCGCACATTTTGCGCCGTGTAGCTATTGGCGCAAATAATCCAGCGCGCCCCCCGCAAAATTCGTCCAGTCAGCCACTTCCGTCGCACCGTTTTCAGCGCTAAAGAAAAATCCAAGCCATGCAAAAAGACCCCGTACTCAAATTTGAAAATCCAGCTCAACCAGGCCCTTAAAACATACGCCGCCCAGCCCAAGGGGATAATTTGTCCCACCAGCACCTTTTGATACCGACCGCGCCGCATCACTCGCGCCACCACCATGAGCATTTTCAGCCATTTGAACACCCCACCACGCGCTTGCCACAACCGCCCATCGTTGTTATCCAACACATCCAAAGCGCCACCCGGCCAATGCCGCGCCAATTGAGCGTAATAGTCGCTCACCCCGCCCCACGCCGGCGGATAATCCAAGGTAATCAGTAATATCTTATCCATAATACCCCTATTCTACACGATTTTGACAATAAAAAAAGCCCGCATCGCAAACGGGCCTTTAGAAGATTAAATCTTCTAATTTTTGCTGACCTGAATTGGTCAGTGCGTAAGAAAATTGACTAGGGTTGCTAGCGATAGCATAAATCAATTTCTTGTCAAATAATTTATCCAAAATAGCTTTCGGATTTTTTTCGCCCTCCAATGTCTCCATGTTGGCGATTTTGCTAAGAATCCTCTGCTCATCCCGCGTCAAAACATCCTTTTTGGGTCTATTGTTCTTTTTTTTGCCCACTGGCGCCTCCTTATTAAACGCTTGAAGTTTGTATAAACATACCATAAACCACAATAATGTCAAGCCGCGCGGGCCGCCCCTTGATTTTCCCCATTTTTACCCTATACTATACATAAGTGGCGCGGTGACCGAGCAGTTAGGTACCGGTCTGCAAAACCGTTTACATGGGTGCGAATCCCATCCGCGCCTCCAGATTAATCTTTTGTCTTCCTTATAGCCGTTTTAATACTTCTTCAATATCCACTCCGTCTTTTTTTATTTTAGTGAAATCAATTACTTTCTCCCAACCCATTTTGCCAATTCTTTTTAATTTCTTTGATTTTATTTTAGCCATAGATATTAATTTTATATTTTTAAGTTTAGCTTAAACCGATATTGCCGTCAAAATATCCTCTAATAAATCAAAATCTCGCTGTTTTGGCTTTACCAAAACAAACGAAATCCCAGCCAAAACCGCGCCATGGCAATCATCCTTGCTGTCGGTAATTAAAATACAATCTTTAAATTTTGCTTTGATTTTTCTCAATGGAATGCCTGTTTTCTTTGAAAAACGGCAATTTGTCTTGCTAATTGAATTTTTCATATCAAAATACCGCGCCAACCCCAAACTTTCCAAAACATATGCCGTTTCTGCTTGTTTTCCGCCAGTCGCATAAACAAAATTATATTTATTTCTATTGGCAAAAATCCAATCAGCCAGTGGATACCGTTCTGGTAATGACAAGTTTTTAGTTTTAAATAGCACCGCTTTTTCTATCGGCTCCATATCGGTAATTGTTCCGTCAATATCGCAAATAATTGTTTTCATAATTTTGAAATTAGTGGGGGCGCATTGCTACGCCCCCAATTTTTGTCTGCTTCTACTTTTTACTTAAAGACCAACGGTCCTTTGCAAGCTGTCCGATCGTTAATTATAAATTCATTGGGAGGAGCGACTTGCAAATATCCCGTAATGGGATCGCTTCCGGAACACATTAGCACTAATTGAGTAACCGACCCATCGTCCAGCCGAAACGGTTCTATACGCTCCTGCGCCACCGCCTGACCTGCCATATAACATTGGCGCATAAACCGTCCCTTGTTGATTGTTTTGCGACGAGCAACGCTATATCCAGCGCGTAAAGATTGCCGACTGTATTTATGGCAGAACTTGAACACAACATCTTCGGGAAGTTGTTCCCATGCGGTATTTTCGCAACAATACATCTTTGGTATTAAAACTTGGTTGCCTTGCCATATCCGACAAAAATTAGCAAGATAGAGTTTAGAATCAAGCGGGCTTTTCTTCGGAATGTTCGGGCGAGCACTCCACCAAATAATATCGAGCTTTTTCCCGATGCGAGCCAATTCGCTTTGCGCCAACTCAAATTCCGACAGATAATCATTACTATACGCAATAATTTCCGTTGGAAATTTATTATCGCGTATTGATAATGTGTTACCAGACGCCCGTAAAAGATTAAGCGCCACTCCCCAGCCATCTTGAAGTTCAACATTTACCTCAATAATTTTGAGGGTTTGCTCTCCGACAAAGGCATCAATTCTTAAAAATTGATGCTCATCGGAACCGATAAAGCGCAAATACTCCTCTAAAAACCTTTTTAGTTCCTGCCGAACATTTTGCGGAATTATCACGCCCCAAGGCGTTGTTCGGTGTGAGTAATCACGATAAACACGCTGGGCTAATTCCGCGGTGTTCAATGTAAACTGACATACTGTTAACATATGCCGCTCCTTTTTTAAAGACCTATGTTTGTCGTTTTATTGTAGGTAGACAAACAATAACCCCCTCCAATTACAGAGGGGGCTGGCTTTATGTAAAATTATAGTTACATCAAGACAATCCTCTCTGTAATTGGATAGGATTATGATGATGAAATCTGCCAATAATTGTTCTGTAGCCGCCTTCTTTTCCATTTAGACACTTTGAAACGCGCGCCACAGTAGTTGAGCTTAGCCCAGTCTCCTCCTCAATTACAACATAAGACACCCCTTCAGTCAGCATTTCCGCGGCTCGCAACCTATTTGAGAATTCCAGAATCTCTTTTGGAGTCATTAAATCACACAAAAAGCGCTTGGCTTCTTCTTTTGTTTTAAGTGCCAAAATAGCTTGAATCAATTTTTTGTTTTCTGTCTTTTTACTGTTCATAATACCACTTTAGCAAACTAAAGTAATCTCGTCAAGGGGTAAGACAAAAACCGTTACAAAATAACCATCCCATCCCCAAAACTGTAAAACCTATATTTTTCTCGCACCGCCTCTGCGTATGCCCGCAAAATCAGCTCGCGACCGGCTAGCGCGCTCACCAAAACCAACAAACTGGACTTCGGTAGATGAAAATTCGTCACCAACCCGTCTAACACCTTAAACTTATACCCGGGATAAATAAAAATGTCAGTCCAAGCGCTCCCCGCTTTAATTTTCCCTGATTGGCCGGCCGCTTCCAGCGTCCGCGCCGCGGTCGTCCCGACGGCGATAATCCGTCGCCCCTCTTTTTTCGCCAGATTCAGCCGCCCCACCACCGCCGCACTAATTTCAGTCCACTCACTATGCATTTTATGTTTCAAAATATCCGTCTCGCGAATCGGCGCGAAAGTCCCGGGTCCCACATGCAAAGTCACAAACTCGCATTGCACGCCTTTGGCGCGCAACTTTTTCAATAAGCGCGGCGTAAAATGAAAACCCGCCGTCGGTGCCGCCACCGAACCGGTTTTTTCCGCGTACACCGTCTGATATTTTTTCAAATCCGTGATTTTTTTCACATACGGCGGAGTCGGCGCCTTGCCATACCGTTGCGCCAACGCCCAGACATCACCAACTTCTTTGCCAAACTCAATTTCCCAAATCATATCTTCCACCGGCTTTTTCAAAATCACTCGCGCCTTTGTCCGCGCGCCCTTTTTATCTAAAATCACCAATTCCAAACCCCCTTTTTTACCTTTACCGCCGATAATCGCCTCCCAAATTAATCCGCGCGCGCCTTTTTGCACACCGCCTCGCCTCCCGAGCATAGCGAGGGACCCCGATCCCCGACGCCCGTCGGGGCATCGGGGCGCCTCCCTCAACAACAAAATTTCCACTTCCCCGCCAGTTTCCGCCTTGACCGCGCGCAAACGCGCCGGAAATACCTTTGAATCGTTAAAAACCAACACATCGCCAGCTTTGAGATATTCCGGCAAATCAAAAAAATGACGATGTTCTATTCTCACCCCGCGCGCCTCACCTCCCGCACGCTTCAAAACCAAGAGCCGCGAATGGTCACGCGGTTTACAGGACTCTTGTGCTATGAGCTCCGGCGGTAAATTGTAATCAAAATCGGTCAGTTTCATAAGCCCAGATATTCCCACGCCAAACGCGTCGCCTTGCGCCCCCGCGGCGTGCGCTCTAAAAAGCCCTTTTGCAGCAAAAACGGCTCATAGATATTTTCAATGGCTTCAATTTCTTCCGAAAGGCAGGCCGCGATGGTATTTAAACCCACCGGACCGCCGCCAAACTTTTCAATAATCGTCCGCAAAACCAAGCGGTCAATTTTATCCAGACCGGCCGAATCAATTTCCATCAAATCCAAGGCCTTGGCCGCCATTTCACGACTGACTTGTCCTTGATTATATATTTGCGAATAATCTCGCACGCGCCGTAATAATCTGTTTGCAATACGAGGTGTCTGCCGCGCGCGGGTCGCCAATTCGGCAATGGCCTCCGCCGTCACTCCCACCTGCAAAATTTCCGCCGAGCGTTTCAAAATTTGCGCGATTTCGCCATCTTGATAAAAATCCAAATGATAAACCACTCCAAACCTGTCCCGCAACGGCGAGGAAATCAAACTGAGCTTGGTAGTCGCGCCGATCAAAGTAAAACGCGGCAAGTCCAGACGCACCGTGCGCGCCGCCGGCCCTTTACCCACCACAATATCCAACGCGAAATCCTCCATGGCCGGATAAAGCATTTCTTCCACAATATGCGGCAAACGATGAATTTCATCAATAAACAAAATATCCCCATTTTCCAAATTACTCAAAATGGCCGCCAAGTCGCCGGCTTTTTCAATAGCTGGTCCGGTAGTCGTGCGGATATTGGCGCCAGTTTCATTGGAGATAACATGCGCCAAAGTGGTCTTGCCCAAACCCGGCCCGCCATAAAGTAAAATATGCTCCAGTGGCTCTTGCCGTTCCTTGGCCGCCTGAATGAAAATATCCAAATTTTGCCGAATGTTGGGCTGACCGATATATTCTTTCAGCCAACGCGGCCGCAAAGATAAATCCCAGCGGCTGTCATCGCCCTGTTCGCTTTTTTCCAAAATGTTTTCCACTTCTAATTCGTCTTCCATATATAGGGCATTTTACCTGAATTGGCCAACTAAAGCAATTATGTAAATAAAAACTCTTGCGCCAACCGACGCAAGAGCAATTTTTTTCTAAATACATACGTGGCGTTATTTTTACCCAACAGTAAACCTAATATGATTGGAATTATAATCACATTTCTTAAAATCTTTAGGAAATCTGACTTCCGCCACTATACAGGGTTCATCTCCGCTATTCGCACAAAAGTGCCCTGCTTGTCTATAAACAAGCGCGACGCCGGTTTCTTCTTCTGCCGTTTCTGTTGTCTTCTTTGGCTCCGCCTTTTCCACAGCACAAAAGTTTGCTCTGAATTTTTCACTTTTGTTCCCTTGATAAATACTTCCACTAATTACAAACTTTCCTTTGGCATTGGGTGATAAAGCCACACATAATATTGGCGGGTCGCTATGCGTCAGACTAATATCATCTATAGGTAGGTCGTCTCTACCCTCTTTATACAGGGTCGTATTTATGCTACCAATCTCTACTATGTATTCGCCCTTTTCCGCGAACCCAGGCAAAGGCAAATTTATTTGGATAGCATAAATAACAAGCGCAGTAATATACATTACCATACTACTATTTATATCCCAAAGATTAAAAACGCCAGAAACAAACAAAAGAATCAACGCCAGTGCCAAAGGCACCATATAAGACCTTGAGAAAACCATTTCAGCTCCTTTTTGTGATTTTCAAAATAACGAAATTATTTATTCAAATATTAACATAATTATAGAAAAAGTCAATGAGGCCGCCATATGTGGGTGCACATTACCCCTGCCCCTTGACAAAAAAAACAGATATGCTACAATACATAGTATCAGAAGCAAATCTCTTCGTTTGGATCCTCAACTGCGGTCTGTACCCACGACAAGCATGGGTGTTTTTCGGAGGGCTTTTCCGGGTTTTACCTAGAATCCTCCTCTGAAAAACTCTCTTGGGTGCAGACCTTATTTGGGGATTTTTTGTTTACGGATTCGCGGTAGTACTGGCATTTTCAGGAAAAACAACCACTGGAGCCGTAGAGCTGGCCGCCCCCGTACCATTCGGTGTACTGCTAGATGCACCGCCTGGCCCCACCAGACAAACCTGCGGCCAAGCGCGATAATAACTGCTAAAAACCTCATCAATATTTTCCTTGCCTGAATTCTCAGGATAAACCACCTGCCGACTCAAAGTCGCGCTGGCTCCTTTGTGGGCTGTCTCAATACATTTTTTCTCGCCAACTTTTAAATCTGGACTTTCAATCAGTTTAACCGGCCCCGGGCTGGTAATATTGAAAATGCGCGGCTGACCGACTGTCACTTGGCGCGCGTCTTTGGTGCCCCAAAGTTCAAAAATCAGATTATTGCCTTCAATGCGCGTCTGCCACAATAAATAACCGCCGGTATCATTAACAAAGCGTAAATCAGGATGCGGGTCGTAAATCGTGGCATCGGTGCCCGCCGGTTCATAATATGGCACCCGATAAGAATGTTCTTGGCGCTCGGTAATCGGCAAACCGGCGTTCAAAGCCGCGCGAAAAACCGTCGTCCCAACCTGACACAGCCCACCGCCATATTCCGGCACGGTGCGATTGCCCTTAATCACCAATTCCGGCAAATAACCGTTAGCCGCGTTAATCGGCAGTAAATTTTTAATCGTCATAAACTCTTCGCCGGGCTTGATCAAAAGGCCGTTCAATAATCTAGCTCCCACCGCGATATTTTTGCGGCGATTATTAGGACTGCCGGCAAAATTGGACTTGCCCACACCCACCAGCTCTTTAATTCCTAATTCGTTGATATTTTCCGCGTTAGCCGCCGGCTGGGTCTCTTTGACCACCACCGCCACCTCTTTTTTGTTTTCTTGAAAGACCTCTTGCGCCAATTTCACTAAAGTCGCCTCTCTATCCAACTCGCGCCCGATAGCCGCCGCCTGAAATTCACTCACGCGCCCATCCGCCATCGCGAATTTGGCCTCTTTGGCCGGCTGATTGATTTTCCCCGCGATTTTATCCAAAAATTCCGCCGCCGAGGAAACATTGAAAACCAACGCCACCGTGCCATCGCGCTCCACAAACTCCAGCCACAATTTCCAGGTCTCCACCGGCGCCACCCATTTTTCTTCTTCAAATGTCAGGGTCAATTCCCCAACAGTTAAAGCCGTTCTGACACTTTGCAACCAGTCCTGCGCTTCCTCTCTAGTAATTTCCGCCGCAATCGGTTTCAAAGTTAAATCCAAAGCCGGCAGACGACCCTGTTTCAAGGCCTTATCCGCGCCGGCGATGGCTTCGGTATAATTAAAACCAATACCATTTTCCTCGGGTTCCAGAAAAATCTCGCTGGCAGCTCCCTGACCCGCGAACCGCAAAGCCGCGTTTTTGGCTGGCCGCTCCATACCACTCAAAGAGTCGCGCAAAAATGTTTCCAATTGTTCATTGTCTAGTTTATATTGCAAATCCAAATGCCGTCCCCACATGGCCGCCGACAAAATATCCCAGACCTTTTGCCAGCCCTGACCGTTTCTCCCGATTTGATAAGCCCTGTCCGCATTTTCCCGCGCGGAAAATTTAAAAATCTCGCGTGACAAATCCGGGTCGGTCGGCGAAATAATAATCGGATAGGCCGTCACGGTTTGTACTTGACCATCTTGGTAATTGGCTTTGAAAACCATGCCCTGTGTATTAAGTTCCTCTTGCCAATTTTCTAATTTCCGTTCGGCCTCGGGAAAAGACAGCCCGCCGACCTCCAAAATGCCCAAACGCACTCCCGGGAAAACCCGTTGGCGGTAATAACTACCCAAATAAGCGCTAGCCCCGAAAGCCGCCAAAGCCAAAAACAAAAATATACCCCAAAACCACCAAGACACATGCTTGGGCGGAGGTTGAAAAAGACCTTTTATCCAGCGCCAAATTTTAAGCCACCATTCCCTCATTGATTCAAACTAAAACCATCATCTAAATTCCGATAAACCTTTTTCGGCAAAGAAATTTTGAGCACACCATCATCCAAAGCCGCCTGCACGCGCGATTCGTTGATAGCACAAGGCAAAACCACCGTGCGAGAAAACCAGCCCCAATAACATTCCTGATAAAAATAATCTTCCGAGGATATTTCATCAGGGTCCACACGCCGTCCGCGAATAGTAATCAAATCCTCGGTCACAGTAATTTCCAAATCCTCCGCCTTCACTCCAGCCACCACCGCCTTGATCACCACGGCCTCCTCCGTCTGATACACATCCACAGCCAATTGACCCTCCGCCGGTTTATTAAGCCAGGTCGGATTGGTATCTCTGACCGCCTCAAGCGCCTGCGAGAGTAGGTCGCGGCGGCCGGCAGTGTCATCGGGATAATATATTTTTGGCGCGGACGATTTAAATGGCCACATGGAAAAATTTTTTTGATGTATAAATTATAGCATGTTATCGGTCTGCAAAAAATCAATAATCTGTTGATGTTTAATTCCTTGATAATCGCTACCAATCAATTTATCCATAGAAACAACTATTTTTTTATAATTATCTGGAATAGCCAATAAATTACCGAATTCCCGCTCTTTGATTGCCTTGCCGCCAATTAAATATGCCACCTGAATATATATCTTTTGTCCATCTTTTTCCGCGACAAAATCAATCTCTTTATTTTCTAATTGACCAATGTGGACTTTGAATCCCAAGCGCAGCAAATGCGAAAAAACCAAATTTTCCAGCATTTGCCCAATTTCCGTCGCCTTATAGCCAACCAACGAATTTCTTAACCCCAAATCTTCCCAATAATATTTTTCATTAATTTCAAAAATTCTTTTGCCTTTAATGTTTGCCCGATTAACCTCGCGGATGATAAAACTGGAAGATAAAAACGACAGATAATTTAAAACTATGTTGGGTGTAGTTTTAATTTTTTGTGATTTCAAAAAATCACTGATACGATTGGCTGACACTAGCGACCCGATATTGTCTGCCAAATATTCCAGCAAACGATTAAGAAAATTGACATTTCTGATATTAAAGCGCGCCACCACATCCTTCAAAACAATTGTGTTATAGATGCTTTGCAAATAACCATAAACAATCTCATCTGTTAACTCCAAATTAGCAATAAAAGGTAACCCACCATAACGAATATATTTTAGCAATGTATCTTCGCTGGATTTTAAACTATGAAATTGCAAAAATTCTTGATACGACAGGGGATAAATGGGGATTTCAATATAGCGTCCCGATAAACCCGTCGCAATTTCAGACGAAAGCAGACGGGCGTTACTGCCCGTACAATAAAGGTCAAAGGTCTTTTTGGCTGAAAGGTGCCGCAATGCCTTTTCAAAATTTTCTATATCCTGAATTTCGTCAACAAATAAATAATTATTGGCTTTCTTGACGGCTCGCTTTTCAACATAAACAATTAAATCCCGGTAATTAACAATATCGTCATATTCATTCTCTTCTTTGTTAATATAGATAATATTAGCCCCCTTGTCTTTAGCTCTGATAGCGTCCATTAATTGCAACAAAATATAGCTTTTGCCAACACGACGCTGTCCGACAAGTACTTTAATCAAATTAGCCCCAATGTATGGAGTAATTTTGTTGAGGTAATATGGGCGCTTCTGATATGTTTTATTCATACTTAAAACTAATGGTAATTTATGGTTGTATTTTAAGTATACTTAAAACTCGTCTGAAAGTCAAGTTTTTGAACATGGGCGGATTTTAAATTCCACATGGGAAAGATTTCTTTAATATATAAATTATAACATATTTTTAAAGTTTGTTTATATCTTTTTCTAAATGTATACAAAGTATGGCAGTTTGTATGATTTCCCCAAACAAAAAAATTCCGCCTGCGCGGAAAATTTTTGCTCTCTCTATTTTAATTATTAGTCGCCCAAAAACGGTAAATATGTCGTTTCAGCCAGTAACAAATCAAAGAAACGGCATTAGAGGAGAGAGATGAAAACATTGCCATCTCTCTGCTTCATTGTGGCTTGATAAACTATTTACCGCTTTTCGGCGACCAAAGTTACCTTTCGTCCTTTTGGACTCATCAGCGCGGACACACATCCGCGGAGCAAGGGGAAGTTTTTTAAAGCTTCCCCAAAAAACCCTTAACCTAGGCACAAAATTTGTGCCTGAACCTTTTTGCGACATGTTCCGGTCGTTACCTGCCTCGTGGCGGGGGTTAAAGTGTATACATGATGAGCGGGGATTTGAACCCGCACCACCATTCTTCGCCTCCAAAATACCCGTGGTCGGCGAAGGTTTTAGCGAATTGGCCACCACGATCGTCGGTAGCATCATACAAGATCGTTTCCAGCCGCAACTCGGGCGTAACCCGATCGATATTGCGACCAGCTATCGCCAGCCGAAGAGTGCTACCGCCAACCGTCAACTGCACCCTTCCACAGTGCACGTTGACGCAGTCGTCCTCGTACACTTGGAACGATTGTTCGATTGTAGAGCCAGGCACCATAGCGAGTGCCTTCAACATTTTTTCCGCCTCACCGATCACAACATCGGCGGACGGGAGATGTTCGTCATCCCACACGGGAAATGAAAAAATCTCTTCGATAATCCCTTTCAGCTTCCCCGAGATGACGAGCAGGACATCCGTCTCCCACTCCCACATCCATGCCGGGAGGTTCTCATCCCACCCGTCCTCGGGCTCGTCGCCGGCTTCCCATGTCTCACAGATCCGGATGGATCTGGTGGTACCATCGGGCATGACACCAGTTATCCGTCGAGGAGTAAGTCGGATACGCAGGGCATGCCAGTATTCCAGTTCCACCGACTTAATTTCCTTGAACCCGCACTCTTCTTTTGCCGCTTCCGCGAGCGACGAAAGGGCGTAAAGAGCATCATCGTGATCGTTTTTTATCAAATAATTTTCCATTTCTCCCGCCTCCTAGACGGTTTTGCCCCATTTTTTTGCCTACCACGCGGGTCTTTGTGCGGTAGTTGTTTTTTTGTTACTCGGTTGGACCTGAATTATTTTTTAACAATCCAAATCCAACCAAATAACTATTTTCAATGAACTTTCCCTAATCTGAAACCACTTTTTCAAATGATTTCGGAAAAGGGAGGAACGAGGCAGTGCCAATGTTCCTCCTTAACGCAACCTATGTCCCCTTATCCAACGCGTCTTTTTGGATAAGGGTGAGAGAAAACTCGCGTTTTCTCGATTGGAAAGAGATGCTGATTGCAGAGCTCTTTCCATAGATGGATTATCGCATCCACAAGCGCCAGATATTCTACTTTGAGATAATCTGGGTAGAGTCAGCCGCGATTAAAGCACGCGGCAGCAAAATTGTTATCTGTCAGGTCGAGGACGGAGCTTTTCCCGCTCCAATCCCCATTCTGTTGCCAGTTTGGGAACGACGTCTTTCTTGATTAGATTATCCGCCCCACATCGGGGGCAGAAATCGTTGATGTTTCGATCGGATGATACGAACATCCGACCACAATTTTCACAATGAACGATGACTCGTTCACCAAAAACGTCCGTGGCAAGACCGAAGGGAGCGTATTTCCGGCACCATCTAAGTGCCAATAAAGCATTTTTCAATACCTTCTCTGCGATCTCATCTTCGGAGAACCCTGTGTCCTCCCGAAGATATTGAAATTTATCGGGAGACAACAGAAGCACTACCCATGCGATGTTATATCTGGCATGCTCCCACACACCAGAATACATTCCGGGGGCAACCACATGCCCCTCGATGTAATTTAATCCATCGGTTGTGGCTATTATGTGCCACGCGACGGCGGCATCGAACTTGCCTGTCGTTACCGTCACCAATAACGCCTGTAAGGCGTCATCATTGGGGAACGCCCCTGCTATTAATCTGACTGCGGTTTCAATTTTAACTTTCTTCATTTCTTCCTCCTGCCACCTATTCGGTGGCTGTTTTGTTTTTTTCCTGTTACTTGACGAGGCCTAAATTGTTTTTTTTTTGAAAACAACTCAAACCTCGCCAAATAACAACTTTGGAGGTAAGACCGAACTTTTTATTTTTAATGAACACCTCTCCTCACTTTCTCTCTCTTCAGTAAGGAAGTTTCTGGAGACAACACGGGTTAGATGTTATCTCCAGCCGATCTCCTTACAGGAAAACGGGCGATAGGTATGCCTTTGCGGTGGACTTATCCGTAAATTATCTACGGCTTCGTCACATTTCCTACTCGGCATTATATTGTAGCTATGTCGGGTCGTCTTCCGTTCACGGCTACTCCAAACTCTTTGATACTCTCTCCTCTTATTTTTAAAGAAGTATTTGTGTAAGTCCTATCTTGACGAACTTATTTCCTCTCTCCTCTTTTTAGTGAGAGGGACCTGCGAGACCATCGGCTTCGCAAATCCTTCCCTCCAAAACCGAGACCAAAAAACTCTCCGCTGGGAGAGTTATCGCCGGCCGCCAAAGTATATGTTATACTTAAGTCGGCTGTACTTGGGCTCTCTCCTTCCCAATGTGGTCTAAATTTTCAAAGGTGCTGCGCGATCCCGTATAATCCGTTCTGTATCTTACCCATAAAGTATACCATACTTTGAGATTATTGTCAAGGCCTTGCGACACCTCTGTCAAGCAATTTGGTCAATAATGGCTCTATAGAGCCAAGAAGTGGCAAATCGCTATATATCTATATATGTCATCTATGGATGACAAGTGGTCTGATTCATATCCTCACCCAGCACCGGCGAAAATGGTATAGGGGAAGCGGTAGTCGGACTGATTGGGGTTTTCTTAAATGATTACCAACTGCCTGCCGACTGTCTGTTGTGTTGCCAGCCGTTTCCTGGGGTTTAAAGCCCTGGAAATAGCCGGCTAACGGACTCTCTCTCCTCTATACTATTCTCGCCGTCTGCCCGCTAGGGGCAGCTGGGGCGAGTTAACTGATATTTTTTAAACAACCTGTAAGATTTCTCTCCTCATCCTACCCATACAGCATACCATACTTTGAGATTATTGTCAATACTCTGCGACACCTGCGTCAAGTAACCTAGCCGCAAATGGCCTTGTAGAGCCAAAAGGTTGTGTTTAGCTTGGCGACTAAAGATGTCATTTCTAGCAGACACAATACTGGTAGTTGGCTATGAGCCATACCAATATGCTATACTTAAAAAGTGAAAATCTGTCATTTTTAAGTGATATAATTTAACCATATGTACCAAGAACTCTTTCTCAAACTCGGTCTTTCCGCCAACGAAGCCCTGCTTTATGAGTACTTTTTGAAGCACGGGGAAGCCCCAGCTGGTCTTTTGATCCAAAAAACACCCCTCAAGCGGGGTCTGGTCTACAAGGTTTTGGGCGATTTGGTGACTAAAGGACTGCTTTCCGAGGGTTCCAAGGGCAGTGTCAAGCTCTTTATCCCCCAGCACCCCGAAAAACTCAAGGAATTCGTGGCAGACCGCGAAAAACAGCTCCTGCGCGCCGGTCATGAGCTAGACAGCCAGCTCGCCGCCCTCGTTTCCGATTTTCAACTGGTTTCAGGGCGCCCGGGCGTACGTACTTTTGAGGGGCTAGACGGCGTGCAGACCGTTTTGGATGATACCTTGACCTCTGCCACTGAGATTTTGACCATCGCCGACTCTGAGGCCATTGATAAATACTTTGCCAAAATCAACCGGCGATATGTGGCTAAACGCAACAAACTAGGCAAGAAAAAACGCTTGCTCGTGGTTGACTCGCCTTATTCACGCAAACATTTTGCCGAAATGACTTCAAACATACCTGGAATTACCGATATTAAGTTTATAGCTATCAAAATTAAGCCGTTCAACACCACTATTCAGATCTATGACAAGAAAATCGCCTATATCACGATGACTGACGACTACATTATTTCTACTATTATTAATGACCCCTATATTTATTCCCTACATAAAGCCCTTTTTGAGTTTATCTGGAATCAAAACTAGGCGGCCATTTTTTCTTCCGTCTGAGGCGCTGAAACTGGCTGTTTTCTCATCTGCGCGGCTGACTGACTGACGGGCAGCACTTTTTCAAAAACAAAATATTTTTTACCTTCTTGGGATATTATTTTTGTCACCACATAGCCGCGCGCGCAAAAATCTCCTACTTTTTGAAAATCATCATTAATTTCACGCACAAAAATAGCATTATTATCGCTTTTCTTAAGATATTCTTCAATTATCGTATTATTATCTATATTTTTACCCTCGTAATTTTCTAAATTTGGCTCATCCATCAAAATTTTATAATACATAATACTATCATCGGCTTTGTTCTCTACTCCAGTCACCACAAAACCAATTTTATTGATATAATGCTCGCTAACTGACTTTTTAACATCACAAATAGCCCTCAAAACATAGTTTTTTGCCAATCTTAATAAAATATTATTTTCCATCGCTTTACCCATAGCTGAACCGGCATAGGCATTGGGAACATTAAAAGAACCAAAATATAGCGAACCATCTGACTGTAAATCAAAGCGCATCATGGATATTATTTCTTGCTTTTGATTTTTTAATAAATACCAATTGGTTTTTTCATCATTATTAAAACTATCTTTGATACCATGGAGTATGCGCTCGCGCTGTTTAACTCTGTGCTCACCGGCATAATTTTCTTTGGAAAGATTTAGTATTTTTTGTTGGTCTGTTTCCGACAAATCCCCAGCCGTTCTAATTTGTAAATCCAACCCCTTCACTTCGTCAAATTTTAAGCCACTATCTTCTTCAAAGGCCGTCTTAAACATAGACGAAAAAACTACCGCCTCCTCGTGCAAATTATTCAATTGACTGTTGATTTTAGCGCCAAAATTTTTCTTTTCTTCCACTGGCAGGTCTTGGTAATTCCCCGCCTCGCTTTGAGCGGCTATATCCACTAACATCGCGTTTGACCTGCGGATAATCTCTGCTAATGGCGAGATGGTTTTACCCGTTGCCAAGCCATCGTCGTCCCGCCGCGCACCGCCCTTGAAAAATTCTTGGCTCAATTCCTCATCGGTTTTTCTGTTGGCAGCAGTCAACGCGCCAAATTTGCGGAAAATCGTCTCCGCCAGCGGCTTATCTAAATTTTGTCCCAGCTTCAAAATCGTCTCTCCCATACCTTCGTCCTGATTTAACGCCAAAAATGTCTTGATACCCACTTCACCATATTGCGCCGCGAAGTTCTTTAAATCCTGCTTCCCAGCTTCGTCCGCTTGATCTAAATAAATCATAAACCAGCCCTGTTCTTTAAACGACAGATTATTCAGCCGCACGCCAGTTTTATCAAAGACCTTTTCACCGGCAATTTTGTAATAATTATTTCTGAATTCCTCCAAATATCCCTCGCGAGTTTGTTTTTCATCCTCCGTTTCGTCTTTTTTGGCCACAAATAGCGTTTCATAAACAAAATCCATCACCTGCGCGCGCACTTCTGTTTCCTTGCTGGACAAATCTCCCAAATGAAAATACTTTATCAAACGCTGTTCCTCGTTAAAAATCCCTATCTCTCCCATGGCGGTCAGACGACTCACATGAAACTTCGGATTATTGTACGCGCCCAAATCATACATTCTTTCCAGATATTTCACCCCGTCAGCCGAAATTCCCACCTGCCCGAATTCCAAACGATACAACATCGCCGAAATATGGGTCTTGTCGCCATCTTCTCCGTCGTTTAGCAATTTTAGCAGTTCGCCCGCCGCCAAATTTGGGTCTTGCGCCGACAAAACATCCGCCACCTCCGACGCAAACATTGGATTGCGGTTTTTATCCCAAAATTCCACCACCGTATGACAATTTGTCTCTTGGTCGGCTTCGATATCTTTAAGTTTTTCTAGGACCGCCCAAATTGCCCGCTGAAATGGGTATTCCTCCAAATCTCCGCCTGTATCCATGCTACCCTCAGCTATATAATTAAAATAATTTCGCGCTTTTTCATAAGATTCGAATGATTGAACGGTTTTATACACCATAGAATGCGCCACATTATAAATAGGCTCATATCTATGTCTATTGTCATCGTCTACGCGTTCTCTAGTAAAACAACTATTATAAACTTCATTAAAAACCAGCGCGTAATGAAAATTAGCTAAACACACTCTTAAAAACTTTGCTTTTTGTCCATTGTCCAGTTGTTCAAATTCTGGAGTAAAAATTTTACTTGCGTCAAGAAAATGATCGCCCCCGCCTTGCAATTCAGCGGCCTCGCTAAAAACCTCCCTAAACCCATCAGCCGTCACGCCGAATTCTTTAATATCAGAATCATTGTCATTGTCAAATCCTTCTAACAAAAGATGGGGACTATATCGCCTTCTGTCAGCCATTGCCAAATACCGTTCAAACTCTCTGCCCATGTCATCAAACCGGATCGTTGTTAAACTCGGATCCGACTCCAACATTTTTGGAGCACATAAACTAAACAAACTTGTTTCCGATGTATACCTAGGCGATCCATGTAAATCTTCAAATAAAACACTAATGGTTTTTGCATCATTGGGAAATTTTTGGCTATAAGCTTCAAATATATCAGGAGAAATTTCCAATGATTTACTGGCTTGAGCTAACAGCGCCAATCTTTGACCATCTGAATACTTTTTTAATTTTTCTAAACCCTTTTTACTAAAAAAATATTTTGAATCTAAATTAAATTCTTTTTGCCAAATATCGCGTAGCTCTTGTTTGTCATAAACATCTTCGTATTCGCTTATTATCTCAAATTCATCAAATTCAGACTCTTTGTTTTGCAATTCCGCCTGCGTTGGATATTCTATAAATTTTTCACTCATATTTTTATATTAACGCCTATTATCTAGCTATTATACTCTATTCAGCTCTAAAATGGCAATCAAAACAATAAATAAAAGATTGGGGAAAAGAAAAGACGCGGTCCCCATAGGTTCCGCGTCTGATTGACTGTAAGTAATATATTTGAAATCTCTATTACGCCGCCGTGTAATGCGCATGACGGCAGTGATAACAACCGCTTTTGGCGACTGCCGCATTCACGGCATCTTCATACCGCATGAACGCATTCGGCAATTCATCCGGTTGCCCGCTCCATAATTTTTTGGAGCGGATATAAGCGATACCATTATTGGCGGTACGCTGAATCTCGTGCCTGTTTATAGAAATCCGGACATCATCATGATGTCTATCGGCATTGACCGTCACTACCGCCTCTGGTACGGCAAAATACGCGTGAATACCGCAAGAGAGATGTCCTCCGCCGGGTACATAGTACGGCTTGAGTGCCTTGCCACTCAATCCACACACGATTGTCGCGTCGCCGGTATTGCTTTTTCCGCCGCCTTCCTCGGCGACATCGATAAAAAGCCCGAACTCATGACCTTTAAGGTCGTCGGGAATTGTGTATGTTTTGAACTCCCCATAAGATACAGGCAGCTCCACCACAATCCCGCCCTTAACCATTCGAGCGGATAATCCCTTGTGCTTTAAAAGCTCAAAAAGGGATGTCTTCTCGCCTTTAATTTTGGCTGTGATCTCTATCATCATTCCTCCATTCTTGCCCGTGGGTATATTTTCTATTGTTTTAAAACCCGTGGGCGTGAATTGCCGCTCCACCGCGGCCAGTTGCCACTCACCATGAGTAGCGCCTTGCGAGTCGATTTCCCGCCTCACAAAGCGCTACCCACGCTGTTTTCAATTGCTTTTTAATGTACTAATTAGATTTTCGCCCTTTATCTTATATCTTAGAGTATAACACACCTACAAGATTATGTCAATATTCGCTTAAAATAAAACAAAAAGGCCCTTTAGGCCAAACTGGTGCCCCCGGAGGGAATCGAACCCCCATCAACAGTTCCGAAGACTGTCGCTTTATCCATTAAGCTACGAGGGCTTTGAATTACCCCTAGGACTCGTTATGCCCTTTTATTCAATCGGATTAAATTGCTGGCTCCCTAGTTTCAAAATATATTCTGAAAGTTTCCTGCACTCTGGGATCTTTCATGGCTTCAATGGTCCGCTTTTCCCCCTGACAAAAACGTTCGATCATATTGTTAAATTCATCAACTGACTTAACTCTTGGTGCCCAATAAAGCAAGTTGTCATAAATTTGGGATTGCTTTTCAGATTTTAATCTTAATGTCTTATTATGTATAATATCAGCAATTGTATCACATACATTTTCCCAATTTGCTTCCACCTGTATTTTGTCCTTAACTTCGGGGTTTATTTCTGTGTCAGATATTTTGTTATACTTTCTAAATTTTTCCTCATCTTGTACTTTATTTTGTGACAACTCAGCTAAATACTCTTTGGAGTCTGCCATCTTTTTTGCAAAATCAGAATCCGGTCCAACATCAATCCCACCAGCTTCAAGCTCTATTTTGAGCTCTTCTTGTTTTTTTATTTCGTCCTCTTCAATAGCTATTTTTTTGCCCCAATATTCCGCCATTTCTTTTGCTTGACCCGCATTTCCGCGATTGCTTTTGATAATGCTTGTTTCTTGTTCTAAAGTTAGTTTCTTCTTTTCCGCCGGCACTTCCTGCTCTGGTGTCTCCGGCTGTTGATCGTTGTTTTGTGTCAGTTTTTGTTCCATAGACATAGTTTTGTAAATTAAGTTCTAAAATATAGGGTTATTCTATATCATGCTGGTTTATTTAACAACTACTACACAATCCCCTCAGGGCTTTCCATATTGCTCAAAGCCACCTCGCGGGTAATTTGGCCGGCCTCATAGAGTCGTTTGACATCTTGGTCCATAGTGAACATACCATATTCTGAGCCGGTCTGAATAATATTTTTTACTTGCGCTACCTTATTTTCGCGAATCAAATTGCCGATGGCCGGAATATTGACCATTATCTCGCGTAAAGCCAAGCGCCCGCCGCCAATTTTCGGCACCAACCTTTGAGACAGCACCCCGCGTAAGGTCAGCGAAAGTTGAGAACGCACTTGTTGCTGTTGGTCAGTCGGGAAAACATCAATAATACGGTCCACGGTCTGCGCCGCGTTTTGCGTATGTAGGGTCGCCAACACCAAATGTCCGGTCTCTGCCAAGGTCAAGGCCGCGCCCATGGTTTCCAGATCGCGCATTTCTCCCAAAACAATCACATTGGGGTCTTGGCGTAAAACGTGCTTTAATCCCGCACTAAAAGACACCATATCCGTCACCAGTTGCCTTTGACTGATAATACTTTTGACTGGCTGGAAAATAAATTCAATCGGGTCTTCCAGCGTCACAATATGATAGGGCTGGGTCTGATTTAAATAGTTCACGATGGCCGCCAAAGTAGTGGACTTGCCATTGCCGGTCGGACCGGTGACCAGAATCAAGCCATTGGGGTCGGCAATCATATTCCAAACCACTTTTGGCAAAGCAATATCTTCCATGGTCGGGATTTGCGGTAAAATCACCCGCGCCGCGAAGGCCAAATTATCTTTTTCATAATACACATTAACCCGAAAACGCGCCTCTTCACCCAATTTCATAGACAAATCTAGCTCTTTTTCCGCCAAAAACTTGGCCTTTTGTTCAGGGCTGATGGATTCAAAAATTATCGCGGCAATGGTCTCGGCTGTGAGTACTTCCAATGTCTCCAACGGCCGCAAAACGCCATCCACGCGGATAAACGGCTTGAGCCCGACCAAAAGATGCAAGTCCGAAGCCCTTTGACTGAGCGCGACTTTAAATAATTCTTGCAACTGCATATATTTTTATTTTAAATTAGTACTTTTATATTATACCTTGAAGCGGTTTATTTTGTAAAACAAAAATACCTTTTGTCATTCCCGCGCAGGCCTGCCCCGCATGCGACATCGGGGCGGGAATCTGTAAATATTCTGACAATAAAAAAGGAGCAACTATTGCAGTTGCTCCAGAATTCGGGTGTTTTAGGCGCCCCGAGCGCCTAACAGCGAATTAACATATTATATCGATTCGCGTTGGCGACGAGGTATCCGTGTCGGGAAACAGTAGTAATAGCCACATGGTTATCGGTGTATAAGTCGTCACCGTCATTAGCGCCATCTGTTCGGCTGATAACTACTTGGTCTAAATCGGAATTCGTCTGTTCGTTTCCTAAACAATTATTATCGAGATAGTTTTCGCTCCCTTGAGCTTCGGTTGCGTCTTCATTATGCACCAGAAATTCAGTGGAAGCGGTGACGACTGTCGGCGAAGGTTTATATATCTTTATAAAGTTGCCGACCTCGTCGGAGACGAAGCGTTCGATCTGTTCGTTAATCGCCGTCGGCGATAGCGTGCCGCCGTCGATGTCGCTGATCGAAATCGAGAAGTCTGAGTTCGAGATGTAATTAGAAATTTCCTGTGATGGCGCGATACCAACATCATTGTCGGCTTGCGTCACCGCAAACGCCTCGGGCTCTTCGCCGCCGAAAAGCGGTGTCCCCGTAATCGCGAAGGGTGCTGAAGCACCAAACCCCAACATCGCGAGCACGAATAAGAGCACGAGGAAAAGGGTTAAAAATCTCATTTTTCCTCCTTTTGTTTTTGTTTTCAATTTTCCAGAAAGATAATTCTTATCTCTCGGGAGCTCACTATTCGGATACCATCTTACCACATTATAAAAATTTGTCAAGGGTTTGCGCGGGTTGCGGTTGTTAGCTAAGAAGACCATCCGCAGGGCGAGCGGGCAGGTGTCCCGATCCCCGCAGGGGCATCGGGACGAGCGAGCCCGAGGCTAAGCGGCCAGCCCACGCTGGGGGCTGGCACGCGGGTCTTCGTGCTAACAACCACAACCAAGCCAGCTAGATATTGGCGAGATCGTCTGGCGAGAGATAAGGATGGGCGATAGCTATGGCCTCTCCGTCAGCCACGGGTCAAAATTGACCCGCTCGCTGATTTTGTCACCCGTAGAAGTAGTGTTGCCGCTCCAACGCGGTCCGTCAGCACTGCCCCACCAATTGCGACCAGCATCCAAAAAGGTCACAGAATTATTTAAAACGCCCCATTGTGTATTGCCGGCAAAAATTTGTCCAGTAATATTCTCCCACGGCCCCACTGAAGCGCTATCTATGACCAGGCCGACCGCGTTATTTTCAAAACGACTGGCGGTCAGAGTTAAATTGCCGGGCGCGACCGACTTCCAACGCAAGCCAGCGCCGCTGGAATTGGTAAAAGCACAGCGATTGATAACCGCCTGCGCCTGATTCATGGTCAGCACACTACTATAATCACCTTTGCCGCCATAATTAAAATTTACATATTCCAAAATATGGTCGGTGGTTTGATTTAAATAAATACCTCCCCAATCGCCAGCCGCTGGCACACTAGCTAAACCATCACCATTAGTGTCACCGTCCGCGCTGTCGTCTTTGATAGAAGTCAAAGTAATTGGGGCCTCGGCAGTACCGCGCCAATGTAAGCGTCCCGAGGGCTGAACCACATTCATCCCGCCATCGTAAATAAATTTGCTGAGTTTCACAGTCACTCCGGGCTCAATTTTTAAACCATTTTCAACTTCCAAGCGTCCGGCTATGATATACGGCATATTAGTATTAGTCCCCCAAACCGTCGGAGCGGTGATGCGCGCCGGCACCGAATCGCCGTGGTCATTAATGGCAGTATAATTAATGCCTGATTGGATGTTGGAAAAATTATCGCGAATTTCCCAGGCACCGGATTTTTTAAAATTAACACTTTCGGGATTATCTATAAACTGATTATTTGTAAATAATCCGCTGGAAGAGCTAATTTCCGCGGCCACGATGTTCTTTTTAAAAGTACTACCCAAAACACTAACATTTTGCGCGACGGAAATTTTTAAAGTCCCACGATTGGAATTAAATTCCAAATTTTTCATTGATAAATTATCAACATGACTTATGGATAATGCGCTGTTTGGGGTGGTCACCATAGAAGCGCCGCCATGACGGAATGTCACCCACTCTAAGGCCTGCTCGGTAGAGGTGTTGGATAGAGAAATACTGCTCCAATAAGTTGAACAGTGGCTATAATCGCCGCTCAGCCCGGGTCCCTCGGGATATTCGCTATCATCAAAATTGGTAAAAACAATTGGTTTTTCGGCGGTACCGCGCGCTACCAACGGCCCGGCCAGTCCCAGACCGGTGGTCTCCAAATTACACCCTTCCGGATATGGCGAAGATACCGGATGTAGATAAATTACCGTCCCCGGCTCAATCGTCAAAGTGCTGGTGGCCTTATTAAAAGTATATTCATTGATAACATAAGCCGTCTCGCCCGACCAGGTCTGATTACTAACCATTTCCGCGTCACCGTCCCATTCGTTATCGTTGGGCTGAATACTGACATAGTTATTAGTATTGTCACTGTACACATTTTGATTTAAAACCAAATCCGCGGCCGCTGTTTTGAGACAAAATAATTTATTGTGCGCGATGGTATTCATATTCATTTCCAAGTGGTCCGGCGTACCGCCCAAATATTCGCCAAATCTGACCACCGTGCCCAAATAATTAAACTGATTTTTTGTAAGACCGGCCGTACTGCGCAAAACCGTCAGGCCATAGGAACTAAATGAATTACCAATTAAAACATTATTATCCAAGACCCCGCCGGCCACATTGGTCAGGGCAATCATGCCGGCCAACTGGCCAGAGGCATTTTGCACATAGCTGCCAGACAGGCCTTCAAAACGGCAATTTGAAACCCGCGGCGTGCCACCAGTCAAACGCAAACCATCACCCCAGCGCATAATCACATTTTCCATCACCACCTCGCCGCCGGCATTAAGTTTACCCCAGCGCATCGTGCCTTGACGGTCATCATAGCCAGGATTAATGGGTCGCGCCCCGGGATATTCCAAATCATAATTACTGGTGATAATAATCGGTTCCTCGGCAGTGCCAATAGCGGTCAACTTGCCGCCGATACTTAAATTGGGCAGCCAATAAAAATTACTCATGCTGGGCGGGCCAAAACGAATTATCGCGCCCGGCTCAATGACTACATCACCGCTGATGCTCATACTGCCTCCCAAAAGCAAATAGGGGCTGCCCTCTTTGGTAAAAGTATAATCGCCAGTGATGGTGGATGAGCTCCAAGTCGCCTGCAAAATAGTCACCGGAATTTCTTCGGGATAACTAACGCTGTTGGGCATACTGGCGGTACCGCCCAAAGCGCCGCCATTGGCATCATAACCGCGGCTACTGACCGCCGGCAAATGTTCGCCCCAGTTACTGGAATCCGAACCCTCGCCCTTGCTATTGATGCGTTCCATGGATTGCGGGCTGGTGCTGGTACTATTGTTTCCTGCAAACCAACCACCGGCACAATCCACACTATCAATCAGACGCGCGTGATTATCGCTGATAGTTAATTTTTCACCGGCATCGTTTAAATCCACTTCGGCTGGCAAGGTCTTGGACGCGCCCAGGGTTTTAGTGACCGCCCCCGATTTAGCCAAGACCAAATAACTATAGCCATTGATATAATTACTCAAAACACCCAAATCCACCTCCCACGACCCGCCACTCAATTTCCAACCGCTCATGTCTATGGGATGGGGTGTATTATTGTATAATTCCAACCATTCATCGCTGGTAGTGGCGTTGGTGCCCATCCAAGCCACCTCGTTGATAATCACATCCAGATATTGCGCGCCGCGCGCTTCAATCAGCGTAAATGTATCCGGCCAGTCCGGCCAGGTCTCCCAATTGCCGGCTTTATCCACGGCGCGCGCACGGAATTCATAGGTCTTACGCGATTGTCCCTTGAAAGATAAAGAATTTTCATAAATTTTCTCGGTCTTTTTACCGCTCCAACTCCAAAAATTCCAAGCGCCGCTATTTTTAATCTGATATTGCACTTGATAATAGTCCACGCCCGACAAATTATCGTTTCCCAGCCAAGTCAAAGTGAAAAGTTCTTCCGCCAAAAGCTCTGGCAGTGCCTCTACGCGCGAATTTGGCGGTGTTTGGTCCAGAGAAATTTCCGCCGGCCAGCTATCTATATAGCCGGTGCTGTCTTTGGTTAGTAAATTAAATTTTTGCAGACCTTCAGTAGAAGTTAAATTTAAAATTGTTGGCGCGCTTTCTTGCCAACCGGTGATTTCGCTCCCATCGGCCATTTTAAAACCATTTTCCGCTCCGCCCGATAATGCTCCCACTGGCGCCAAGAACCATTGGCTGACGGTACCGGTCGCGTTAGCAGCTACGCCGACCGTTAAATCATTAGCAAACTCGCGGCTTTGGCTGTCGCGGTCAAAAAGTTCTACCGTCACTTGCGGCATATCCACCCACCACGAACACCCGATAACCGTAGAGGTTTGATTATTAAAGGTGGCGTAAATTTTAAAATCCTGCGGACCGCCGGCTAAATCAGTATAAACGCGCGGGCTGGTACATTGTTCCACTGGCGCGCCATTGAGCTGGCACCAGGCCTGCGCGCCAGCCGGCGTCACAGTAAATTCCAATCGCGCCACACGCTTGACCGTACTGCTGGCATTAAAAATTAAATCCACCACGGGCGCTACCACTGGCGGCGAGCTTGGAGGCGTGGGGGTGCTACCGCCTCCGCCGCCGGTCGCGATAATCGGCGTCACAGGTGGAGTGCTAGTTTGACCGCCGGCAACACCAGTGCCGCCGCCCGATCCACTTGAAGGCGTAGGATAAATTTTATCTCCCAAGACCTGCGGGGTGGTAGTCGGTTTTTCCGGCTCGGGGCCATTATCTGAGATATACCATTTGCTGGATTTGATATTGGTATATTTTGAAATGGGTTCAGGCAAAACCGCCTTAATTTTACCAGCCACGGTTTCTCTGAGCGCGAAATGTAGATGCGCGCCCGGATATTTTTTGCAGGCCGTGCCAGCCACAAAACCGGTATTGCCCATATAGCCAATGGTTTGAAAGGCCTTTATCTCTTGCCCTGCGCTCACTAGCAATTTTGACATGTGCGCGTATAAACTTACCGCGCCATTGCTATGTTGAATTTTGGCCATAATGCCATAACCGGTTTTGGTTACTAAACCATTGACCGCCACCACTTTACCGGGCGCGACGACCACAATTGGCTTACCATAAATTTCACAGCCATTTTTGGCAAAATCCAAGGCATAGGCATCGCTACCACCAGGTTTATGCGTAAAATTGGTCTGGTAGGCCTGTGTCACGAGCAACGATTCATCGCGCTGGTAGGGTAATTTATAAACAACATCGCTGACAAGCGAATCTCCGCGCGCGCTAGACCCCACACCGAAAATTCCAACGCCCAGCGCGCTCAATAAAAACACTAGAAATATGCCACGAATTTTGCCGCGGCTAGCATAAAATTTTTCGCAAATTATTTCACCTATTGCGCGGGCGTAATTTCCGGCCATTGAATTTGATTTAAAATTTTCTCCCAGGTCTCGGGGCAGACCGCATCTTTATCGGCATTGTAGTAAGCCGTCACGACCACCCCACGCTTATCAAACAAAGTATAAAAAGCGCGACTGGTGCCAATCGGCAAGGTCACATCCTGAAAATAACCCGCTTGCCCGCCAGCCACCATCTCGCCATATTTAAAATCGCTGACCTCATCCATGGCCTTGATGCTGGCATCCAGCTCGGTCTTGAGCACTTCAAAATCATCCGTCCACTCAAATTCGTCAAATTCTATTTTACAGGTCTCAGTATCGTCGGGATTGGCATAAATTTGCCGGCCAGTATCATCCACAAACCACCCTGCGGGCACTGGAAATTTAATCTGACTGCCGGGTAAGGTCAGCCATTGGCCAATTTTTAATTCAGCGGCGGAGGTGGGCGCGTCATTTTGACCAGCGTCTTGACCGATAACATCAATGAGCGCGCCGGAGGTCAAATATCCCGATGGCTGAGCTTGGCTTTTACGCCAAACATAAATCAAACCGCCTACGATTAATAGCACTAGGACAATTATCAACCAAAATTTTTTATCAGAGGGGATTTTCATATTATTTATTTTAAACAAACTCGCCGGCGCGCTGTTCTTTCAGTTGATTAACAAACTCTTTGACGCGCTGTTCTTGGTTTTTGGGACAAATCAGCAAGGCCTTATCCGTGGAGACCACAATATAATCCCGCAGACCGCAAATAACCGCCACTTTATCCGCCGGACCTTGAAAAAAACAATTTTCGCTCTCGGCGGCGATAATTTTACCGCCCAAACAGACATTACCCGCCTCATCTTTGGACGAGGCCTCATAAAACGACTGCCACGAGCCCAGGTCAGACCAATCAAAGGCGGCTTTGACCACAAAAACATTGTCGGCTTTTTCCAAAATACCAAAGTCCACGGAAATTTCATCCGCCAAAGGAAAATTTTGCGTGATAAACTCTTTTTCGCGCGGAGTGAAATAAAATTGTTGGCCTTGCGTGAAAATTTCGGCGGTAGTCGGCAAATATTTTTCACAGGCGCGGATAAAACTATTCACATTCCAAACATAAATCCCCGAGTTCCAGTAAAAATTCGGATTGGCAAAAAATTCGCGCGCCAAATCCAGTTCGGGCTTTTCCTTAAATTGTTTGACTTTAAAAATTTTGCCGGCCGCGGTTTGATCAGTCGCGGCCTCCAAATAACCATAGCCAGTATGCGGGCAAGTCGGTTTAATGCCAAAAGCATACAGCCGTTCATCTTCCGCGGCGGCCTCCATGGCTAGATTCAGGTCTTGGGTAAAAAGTTCGGTCTGAAAAATCAGGTGGTCAGCCGGCGCTACTGCCAGCACGGCCTCCGGGTCGTGCGCCGCGATGCGATAACAAGCATAAGCAATGGGCGACGCGGTATTTTTGCGGGTGGGCTCCAACAAAATATGGTCCCAATGCAATTCAGGCAACTGTTCAGAAACCAAATTACGATAAATTTCATTAGTCACCACATAAATATGGCTGGCCGGGCAAACAGTTAACATGCGTTGAAAAGTTTGCTGCAATAAAGTTTGTCCTTGCCCCAAAAAATCAAGAAACTGTTTGGGTTTAGCTTGTGTGCTGAGCGGCCAAAAGCGCGTCCCGGCGCCGCCGGCTAAAATCAAAGCATATTTAGACATGATAAGACCTTAACCGCTTCAAAAATATCTCCAAATCCGCCGGCAAAGGCGAATTGAATTCGCGATATTTATCCCGCAAGTCGTTGAAACCCAAAACCTGCGCGTGTAGAAATAAACGCGGCAAACCTTTGATTTTTTTCGGGCGTTTGAGACGATAAATTTTGTCACCCACTAGCGGATGACCCAAGGCGTGTAAATGCGCGCGGATTTGATGGGTACGGCCGGTTTTGATACGCACTTCCAAAAGCGTGAATTTCTGACTGCTGGCCGGGTCATAATAATGCCGCAAAATTTGGTATTGTGTCCAAGCGGGTTTTAAATCCTTGCCGCTACCGACTGACATTTTGGTGCCATCGCCCGAACGTCCGATGGGCTGTTTTAATGTCCCCTGACCTTTAACTACATCGCCATAGACCAGCGCTTGGTAGGTCTTTAAAACTGTATGTTTTTTGAATTGTTCCTTTAAAATCTCAAAGGCATTTTGATGTTTGGCCACCACCAGCAAACCGGACGCGTCTTTGTCTAAGCGATGCACAATACCCGGGCGCATGGGGTCATCGCCGGCCTCGGCCATTTCGGGGTAGCATGCCAGCAAACTGGCCGTCAAAGTGGCTTCTTGCGAATGCGCGGTCGGATGAACCAGCAGGCCGGTTGGTTTTTCCACCACCAGCCAGTCGGGGGTCTCAAAAACGATATTTAAATCCGCCAGCGGCAAATTTTCCAGCAAAACGGGGTCTTGAGCGAAAAAACGGCCGTCCAGCTCCAAATTATCGCCATTTTTGAGCCGCGCGTCAGCGCTGATAATCTTGCCATTGAGCTTGACCCAGTCGTTTTTAAAGCCCTTTTGCCAAGTAGCGCGGGAAAGTTGAGAAAATTTACTCGCCAAAAAGCGGTCGGCGCGCAGGCCTTCCGATAACAAATCTACGGTAATTTGCGTTTGGCTGTCCATATACGACTACTATAGCAGGTTAGGGGCAAAAAGGGAACGGCTAGATTTCTGTATGGGCTAGCGGGGCTCACTAAAAAACCCGCGTGCCAGCCCCCAGCGTGGGCTGGCCGCTCTATCTCGGGCTCGCTCGCCCCGATGCGCTACGCGATCGGGACACCCTGCCCGCTCGCCCTGCGAAAGATTTTTTGGTAAGCCCCGCTAACCCACAGACATACTTTGTATAGACAATAGGAGTTTTTTTTGATAGGATTTAGCTAGTTTAAATTACGCCCCCGTAGTTCAATGGATAGAACATCAGCCTTCTAAGTTGAATATCTAGGTCCGATTCCTAGCGGGGGTACCAGAAAACGCCTTTTGGGGGTGTTTTTTGTTTGGCTTGGCTTTACACTCAGACACATTATTGCTAACATTTTTAAATAATATAACAAAAAAAATGACTATCAACCAACAGCCAGTCAAAGCCAACGGTATCAAATTTTTCATCATCGAAGATGGGGTTGAGGTAGCCCGCGCTTTTTTATATCTCCTCAAAAACGAGCTACATCCGGAACCATACGGCCTGCCGGAAGATGTTTTTGTTAAGGAATCACATCGCAGGATGGGAATTGCCGCACAGTTGGTCAAAGCGATTATAGCCGAAGCGGAACACCAAAAATGCTATAAGCTTATTCTCAATTGTACAGAGGACTTAGTAAATTACTATCATAACTTGGGCTTTAAAGATTGGGTGGTGGCCATGCGCATGGATTTTCATAAGGCGTAGTTTTACAGAGTTAAATACCAAATTATTCGGCGGCTTCCTCATCCTCTACCTTTTTCTTTTTCACTACCACCTTTTTCTTGACGGCTTTTTTCGGTTTTTCTTCTGCTACTTCAGTCGCAAACTCCGGCGCGACGATTTCCACTTCGGCGCCATCAGCGCTAATTTCATTTTCCGCCTCTCCGTCCACACCCTCAACGGCGTCATTAACAACCTCAGTTGCTTCGCCGGCCTCACCCACCTCAATCTTTTCGCCTTCTAGACCTTCCACCGCGATTCTCCAGCCGGTCAAATGCGAGGCCAGACGGACATTTTGCCCACCACGGCCGATCGCCAACGATAATTGACTGGCATCCACTTTGACGGTGGCCAATTTCTGCGCGTCATCCAAGTCAATGCTAATAACTTTAGCAGGCGACAGGGCGTTGGTAATAAATTTCTTAGTATCGTCGCTATATTCAATAATATCTAATTTTTCGCCTTCCAATTCAGAAATAATTGTCTGCACGCGCGAACCCCTTTGACCCACACATGAACCAATCGGGTCAATATTTGACTGACTGGAGGCCACGGCCACCTTGGAACGAGAACCGGCCTCGCGCGCCACCGATTTAATTTCTACTACACCCGATTGCACTTCAGGAATTTCGGCCGCGAACAACTCGCGCACCATATTGGCGCTGGCACGAGAGACAATCACTGCCGGCCCGCGACCCTCATCGCTGACCCGCGCGATTAAAAACTTCATTTTTTGGCCAGGAGTATAGTTTTCAAAACGCACCTGCTCTTCCGGCGGCATAATGGCAGTAATATTTTCCACATCCACCAAAACATTCGGGCCTTCGCGCCGTTGAATCACGCCGGTGGCCATAGTATTTTCGCGGTCTTTAAATTGCTCAAACAAAATACCCTTCTCAACCTCTTTGAGCCGCTGAATAATCACCTGCTTGGCGGTCTGCGCGGCCACCCGACCGAATTCCGTCGGTGCCTGCAATTCTATGCGCAAAATATCGTCCAATTTGGCTTTGGCTTTAATTTCTTTGGCATCCGCCAGCTGAATTTCGGTTTTGGCATTAAAACGCGCGGCCAGTTCTTCCTCTGTCCATTCGGTTTTGGCCGCCATTTCTTCTTCTGACAGTACCGGCTTGTCCACCACGGTTTTTTCGTCAAAGACCTTGATACCGCCCGTCTCCGGATTGAATTCCGCCTTGATATTCTGGTCTTTTTCGCCAAAATCCTTGCGGTAGGCCGCCGCTAAAGCATATTCAATGCTCTCCAGCACTGAATCATACGGGAGATTTTTTTCATCGCAAATTTGTTTGATAGCCGCTACAATTTCTGAAGACATAATATTAAATTTAAAAATTACTTAAAGAAAAAAGACCAGTTTATTCAACCCGTCTTATCTGTATTCAAGGATACCATACCCCTGAGAAAAAAGCAACCTTTCAATCCCACCCCACATTCCTATAATGCCTCACTATCATCTTGCGCCGCACAGAATCCACTTCAATCGCCACCGCCTCCAAGCGAAAGGTCTTGTCTATCAAATTATATCGGTGCGCGTACCATTCCGCCGCGCGCCGCAAATGTAGCTTTTTACGCCAATCAATGGCGGTTTCCGGCAAGCCGCAAGCCCCACAATACCTCGTTTTAACCTCCACAAAGACCCAATCCTCGCCGTCACACATAATCAAATCAATTTCGCCACCACGAATACAATAATTCTCTTTGACTAGACAATAGCCCTTTTTAATCAAAAAATCGCGCGCCCAGACCTCGCCCTGCTTGCCCAGCGCACGGGTGGATAGGTTGTGTATAACTTTTTTGCTATTCATTGGTATAAATTATATACTGAAAGCGTTAATTTGTTTATTATTTAATTTAAAATTATGGTCAATCCAATGGAACTGCCCCAAACCCCACCGCCGCCAGAAACTCCAGAAAATAAAGCGGAAAAATCAGAAAATTCTCTCGATAACTTGCGCTCATTCATCAAAGAGCATAAAAGAATTGTACCACTTAAGGACGGGGACAAAGAATATATGGAAGGAATAAACTTGGCGCCAGGCGATACACAAATTTTTCATTCTTGGCAATATGGAAAAATATTTTCTTCAGAGAGACCATTCGCCAATATTGTATTTGTGGATGGCAATAATGATATCGCTATAGTAGATCATATTTATTCTGACAATGCCCAAGAAAAAATTGAAGCAACAAATAGGGGGTATATTACCGTTGCTCAGCGAAAAGTTATAGATGATATAGAAAATACTTTGAGTAAACTTGGTTTTAACATATTAAGTCCGATTCCAGTAGAAGATCAGGTGCGAAACAAATATCACGAAAAATGCAGTTTTCTAAACGGCAAGATATATGAAAATTATGATCCAGAAGAAAAAACTACACCAACATCCGAAAAAGAACCATTTGAGTTCTAACTGACATCAAAAACGCCCCCTGATGCACGGGGGTGTTTTTTATTTAGCTAGCTATATTTCAATTTTATTTCTTTTTTCTCGGCAAATACTTCTCAAAAACCGCCTCTTGGCTGGCTTGCAAGCGCCCGAGGGAGACCTTTTTGCGTACATAGCGCAAAATCCACCAAGCCCACCACAATAAACCCAGTATCCACAGCAACGTCAGAAAGCGCGTGCTCAAAAAATAAACCCGATACTGACGAAAAAACAAGAGCATCCACCCAATAACGCTCATGGTGGCCAGCAGACCGGTCAATTTACGGCTGACCCTTTGCGCGAAAATATCCAAGTGCTTACGGCGACCCAAAAAATATATCACCACGGCCGCGATGAGCATCACGCCCAAAACCACGATGGCAATCCATTTCCAATTTTGAGACAACGGCAGGGGCAGCATTTGAAACAAATAGCTCGGGTTGAAGAATTTCAGCAAGTTAAACATAATTTTTCTATAACTTATAATTTCTTAAAAACCAATCCAAAATGATAGGGTCCGGCCTGGAATTCCTTGGTTAGCTCGGCGCCGGCTGACATAACCTGACTTTTTAATTCATTGGTATCCAAACGCCAGTTTTCCAGCGGTCCAAAGGCCGCTCCATTCTTGCGCCAATCCACCACTACCAATAAACCACCAGTTTTGAGCATTCTAACGGCTTCTTTGAGCGCTGTCAACCGCCGCTCCATCTGAAAAAGCGTATTGATCAAAAGGGCCGCGTCCAGAGTCGCGCTTTTAATGTCCGTCGCGCCCAATATTTCCAAGTTGGATAAGACGGTCTTGAGATTGCCCAAGTTGTTCGCGCGCGCGTGGCTCTCCACGCTCCGCAGCACCCCCGGCAAAACATCTACCGCGTAAACCCAGCCGCTCGCTCCCACAGCGCGCGCCGCCGCCAAACTGAAGTGGCCTTGACCGCCGCAACCCAAATCGGCCACCCGCATACCTTCGGTAATACCGGCGGCCTGCAAAACCGCGCTAGCATTTAATAATTCATTGCCGCCGGGGATTTTAGTAATGATGGACATATTTTTTATATTTACTTATTATTTTTTGTCATTCTGGCCACTTTTGTCATTCCCGCGCAGGCCTGCCCCGCATGTAACATCGGGGCGGGAATCTGTGGACGAGCCAGCAGAAATCCGTTGATAATCCCCCAGCCCATAACTTACCCTGTGCAACGGACAAATCCCATATTTTTTCAGCGCGGCGTAATGCGCGCGTGTGCCATAGCCCTTGTGCTGAGCGAATCCATAGCGCGGATACTTTTTATCTTGGCGGGACATATAATCGTCGCGCCAGACCTTGGCTACAATGGATGCGCAAGCCACGGAAAAAATTTGGCCATCGCCGCGCACCATTTGTAGAAAATCCGTTTTTAAAATATCCACTGGCAGCCCGTAATCCGCCAGAATAAAATCCGGCGCGCCGCAATTCGGCTGTGCTTTTATTTTACGCCAAACGCGCCGAATCGCCAAGCGCAAAGCCCCCATAATGCCGACTTTGTCTATTTCGCGCGCGCTGGCAGACCCCACCGCCCACGGGTAACGCGCGGTAATCAGCTCAAAAAGCTCGCGGCGGCGTTTAGGCGTTAGTAATTTTGAATCCTGCGCCGCTATCTGCCGCGAAAAATCGCTCTGACGGGGGATTAAAACCAGTCCTACCGCCACCGGACCCGCCAAAGGCCCTCGTCCCGCCTCATCCATACCGACTACGCAACGAAAACCCTTTTTCCACGCCGCTCTTTCAAAATTTTGTTTTAAACCCATTGACATCTTTTGAAACCCTTAAAATCGCTTTGACAAACACCTAGCATATATCTTATCATTAAAGTAGTTGAATTTTAACATCTATAATCCTATGAGCAAAAATCAAGAGCTAGAAACCATCATCGGCCCGTCAGTCAAAATCAAAGGCAATTTCAGCAGTAACGGCAACATTCAAATTGAAGGCACCTTGAGCGGCAGTTTGGAAACCAGCGGCGATATCAAAGTCGGACAAGAGGCCAAAATTCAAGCCAACATCATCGCCGGCAATATTTTGGTCGCGGGACAAATCACCGGCACTATCAAAGCGACCAATGTGGTTTTAACCGCCAGCGCGAAAATTACCGGAGATATTGAAACCAAGGCCTTGACCATTGAAGAAGGCGCGACTTTCAACGGCAAATGCGCCATGGGCGAGGAACTCAGTAAGGCCGGTAAAAAAACTAACGCCGAGATGGAAGACCAAGCGGAAAATAATTAATCGGCTGGTCAAATATGCATTTTTATCTTTTTGACGCTTTTTTAGCTAACCCGGGTTATAAAAAAGAACTGGAGAGCATCGAGAATCGTATTTTAGATTTGGGCATTGGCGGGCGCAGTACTTATTTGAGTGTGCTAAAAAGTTTTGAGGACTCACTAGAAAATGGTTTGAGTAAAGAAATAACCACCTGCGTTTTGGTCGGCAACGACGCGACTTTGACTAAGGCCTTGAATATCCTAGTGACACACAATGTGACCGTGGGTCTGATTCCTATCGGCAAAGATTGTGAAATGGCTCATTATTTGGGACTACCACGCGGCGTGCATGGCGTGGACTTAATCGCTAACCGCCTGACCGAGGATTTGGATTTGGGCAAAGTCGGCCAGCAATATTTTATCAATTCAGTCACCGCCAACACCCATGATTTGACGCTAAAATGCGACGAAGAATACGAACTGAATTTCAAAAAACGCCTGAATTTGAACATCTGTAATCTGGAAGCCAACGAGCTGGGCGTGGCCAATCCGCAAGACGGCTGGCTGGAGGTCTGGGCTTATGGCGAAACACATAGCTTTTTATTCGGTAAAAAACATCTCAAGTGGGATAGCCGACTTTATCACAAAAAGATTCAAATCAACGCACCCAAAGAAACCAGTTTATTGATAGACAAACATAAAATTATCAAAACCCCGGCCATCGTGGAAATCGCCAAAGAAAAAATCAAGTTTATTGTGGGGCGGGAGCGGGTGTTTCGGAAAGGGTAGCTTTTAATTCTCTTTCTTTATCCTTTATCGGGTTTATTATTCTTTTCCAAAAGTCAGAATTGATAAATTTTTCAATGTTTTGTTTGGCTAATTTATTTATTTCGTGTTTTTTATAATGTTTATCGCCTAAAACTTTTTTATATTCGTCTTCGGCATTTTCAATTTGCCAAATAATATTAAAATTTTGGTATTTACTTTCTAATTTTATTTTCTCCATTTCCCATGTTCTAGGATAATCCTCTTTCAGCTTATCGCGGTCAATAAAACAAAGGACTAGCTTGTAAACATCAATAAACTGAATTTTCTGGCATTGTTCAAGAATCGTTTCGGGCGAGCAACCAGAGGCATTATCATAAATAAAACTCCATTTTCTAGCATGATATTTTTCGAGCAAGGGGATTAGGGACATCAAAAACTTTTTATCCCTGCCGCCCTCACTATATATCAGACAAGAGTATTTCATGCTTTTATACCCTTATTTTGGGAAAGGCACCATAAGCTCCTGTCATATATTTTGCCAAAAAATTTTCATCAGTTCTTATGTCCTCAACTTCGTTCAGACGATAAGTATGACTTTCACCATTTTTATTCTTTTCCACTAAAAAGATCTGATGCATATCTAATTTATTCATAAAACCAAGGGAGTGAGATGAAAAAATAATCTGGGCATTTTTATCTTTGTTTTCATCAATAAAATAAGCGATGAGTTTATTAAGTGCCTCAGGATGAAAGCCCGATTCGATTTCATCAATAATAACAATGTTATTATTTTTTAAAGCACTTAGAATATCTGCTATTGTGAAAAATAGGGACTGGGTTCCTTTTGATTCGTATTTAATATCAAGTTTATTATTTTTTTCACTAGTAGCATGGATACCTTGCACCGATATAGAATATCCCCTTTCCTCAGTTTCTTTCTTTATTTCAAAACCCTTTAACCCAACATCAAAATGGCAAATAAAATTTTCCATTTTCTCTTTTAAACCAACATCTTTAAGATAAATATCCAATGTTTTAATTTGATGCCCCAAATGATTGGTTTCTCCTTTTTCGTTGATATTAGTTTTAAATCCCAAAAAATAATTATAGACAGAGCTAATTATATCAACACCATAAACTAAATTTTCAATAAACGCTATAAAAGAAACACTTTCCTTAATTTTAGGAAGTTTATCTATAGATATATTTTTAAAATACTCATCATTTAATGACTCTATAGCGCCGGCTTGTCGCAAAAAAATTCTTATTTTTTTAGAATTCTTTTGTATTTTTTTAATATGTAAAGATTCTTTTAAAACTACATTTTTTTTAATTACAAAATCATAAAAGAAGATAGATCCTTTATTTTCAAATTCAATATAAAATGTTGATGGCTCATTATTATTAAAAAACGTTTTATAGGCAATATCCGGAACAAAAGATGATTCATCATTTGTTTTTCTACATACGAAATAACTCAAAAAACTAAAAAATCTCATTACATTTGTTTTTCCAGAGGCATTACCGCCAACAAAACCAGCAACTTTGGTTATTTGGTCACCAGTTTCTGATTGATAATAATCATAAGTTCTTTTCTTTTTTGTCAGAAAATTAATTTCCTGCTCTTTATTAAAAGAGTAGAAATTACTAAACTTGACTTTTCTAATCATACGATTTTTAGTTAAATTTTAACCTATTCCCAGTATACTATATCTCAATAAAATAAGCAAGTTAATACAAGCATTTGTATTAAGTTCCCATTATAAACCAGAATTTAAGTCATCTAACAGTGTTATTCTACAATTATAACGGTCTATAGCTCCGCCGCCTTCTTCACTTCCACTTTCCCGCCGGGCTGCAAAATCACCTTATCACGGCGCGTTAGCGTGCCACTCAAAAGATATTCCGCCAAAGCATTATTGACGCGCTCTTCAATGGCGCGTTTCATCGGACGCGCGCCAAAGAGCGGGTCAAAACCGGCCTGCGCCAATTCAGTCAGCGCTTCGGGCGTGACCTCTAGATTTATTCCTTTATCCAATAACTGGCGACTAAGCTTTTTCAGTAGCAAACTGGCAATTAATTTAATTTCTGCTATACCCAAGGGCGCGAAAACCACCACTTCATTAAAACGATTTAAAAATTCCGGCCGAAAATAGGTTTTTAGCTGTTCGCGCACCAAAATTTCTTTAATCTGCGCCACGGGCAGGCCTTTTTGTATTTCATCCTGAATAAATTGTGTGCCGGCATTGGAAGTAGCTATAATAATACAGTTGGAAAAATCCGCCACCCGCCCTTCATTGTCCGTCATACGGCCGTCATCCATCACCTGTAAAAATAAATTCAAAATATCCGGATGTGCTTTTTCTATTTCATCCAGCAGTATCAAGGCAAAGGGCTTGAGACGCACCGCTTCGGTCAAAATCCCGCCGCCCGTACCGCCAGGCGCGCCCAAAAGCCGGTCCACGGAATTTTTTTCTTGGTATTCCGACATATCCAAACGAATCATATTGTCTTCCGCGCTGAAATAAATCCGCGCGACAATTTTTGCCAGTTCGGTCTTCCCCACGCCGGTCGGTCCCAAGAACAAAAAGTTGGCGATGGGCTTTTTGATATCCCGCAACTCCGCGCGCGCCCTACGCAATGCCCCGGCCACTCCTTTGACCGCTTCATTTTGGTCAATAAAGTCCTCGTGAATTTTGTCTTCCAAATTCATCAGTTTGTCCGCCTCGCCTTCGGTGATTTTGGCCGCCGGAATACCTAATTTATGGCTCAAAACCTGTGCCGCGTCATCGGCCGTCACCAGCGCGCCCTTGCCTTTATTGCGCCGCGCCCACGAGGCCGCTTCTTCCAGCAAGTCCAGCGCTTTTTTGGGTAGAAAATAATTTTTTAAATAGCGGTCGGCCAAATCATAGGTATTTTTGAGCGCGCCATAAGTCAAAACCACCCCATGATGATATTCAATATACGGCGCTTTGGCTTCCATAATTTGAATGGTAGAATTGCGGTCCGGCTCGCCGATAGTAACGACCTTGAGCATGGTGCCCAGATTTTTACCTTCCAAATAACGGCGATAATCCACCGGATTGGAAGTGGAAATTAAAGCAAAATTGTGTGATTGTAAGGCCTCAGATAAAAACTTGGCAATATCCAATAATTGTCCTGAAGTGCTCATGCCGACCAGATTGTGAATTTCATCAATCAACAAAACCACATTGCCAGCGCGTTGAATTTCAAACAAGATATTGCGAAAGCGCTCTTCAATCGCACCAGTGCCAGAGGCGCCCGCCACCAAACGCGACAAACTTAAACTCACCAGCCGCTTGTCTTGCAAAACACCTGGCACTTGGTCCAAAACCATTCTTTGCGCCAAACCCTCAATAATCGCCGTTTTACCCACATCCGGATTGCCCACCAGCACCAAAGCCAGCTGACCGGCCTCAAATGACCGGCAAACCTCATCCAACTCGGCGTCACGACCCACACAGAGGCCTAAACGACCCCATTGCGCCAACATAGTTAAATCATTACTGAATTGGTCCAAAAAAGGCGTCGCCACCGCGGTCCAGGCCTTATTCATGGTATTGTGTGGCCGAAAACGCGACATTTTGCGAAAATATTTTCTCTGCCCACCCAATTCGTCGTTTAATTCCAGCCACAGCCAGACATTTTTCAAGGCCGCGGCATCAATTTCCAGTGAGTACAAAAATTCTTTGACCCAACCCTCCTCGGCCGCGAGCGACAATAGCAAGTCCTCTAAATCCAACAGTTCTTTTTGTTGCTGATAAGCCGCGCCGGCCGCGCGTAAAAATATTTTTTGCGCCTCCAAACCGACATGCCAGGTGTCTTTGCCGTTTATTCCGCTGTCATTCCCGCGCGGGTCAGCCGAGCCGGCAACATTCTGGCTGGAATCTTTCTTTGGCGCCGCCTGTAAACTGGCTATTGTCTTGGCCGTTAGTACCTTATGGTCGCAACTCAAACGCCAGAAAAGCTGTTGCACGCGCTGATTATTCAAAAGTGCCAGAAAAATATGTTGTGGCTCCAATTGCTGATGGCCCAATTTATCCGCCAAATTCCAGCCGTGGTTAATTACTCGCCCAACTTCATCACTACTCCATTTTTTTAAGGACTTCCAAGAGATTTTGTTATCGCGCACCGACAATTCGTCGGCCTTGCGCCAGTCGCGCCGCGCCCGCTTTTGAGCCGTGCTCATCAGGCGGTAAAGCAACATACTGTCAGTCAAAAGCGACCACCAGAACCAGAGCCAGTAAGATTCTACTGAGCCGAAATACCGCAAAACATAATCTAATTCAAAAAGTCCAGTAACTTCACGCACCGCGGCCAGCAAACCCACCAAGCTGACAAGCATTAAACCGCCATAGACCAAGACCCGCCAAAACTTTTTAAAATTATCCAGCCATAATTCGCCCAAATCAAAACGCGGCAACCAACTGAAACGCCAATGATTCAATTCCGCCCACGCGCCCGCGCCATGGCAATCCGGACAGGTCTCGCCCGCGCCAACTCGGCCGCGGCCATGACAGGTCGGGCAGATAAACAATTTGAAAATTGGTTTAATTTCGTTCATTTAGCTGAAAAAATATAAATGCCAAAGCTGGTACACCGCCAGCGCGGGCGCCCCGATCCAAGCCGCCATCAAACATAGACAGCCAATCAGCCACAGGAACCAAATTCCCAAGCGCCAAGCGAGAATGAGCGCGCGGGCAAACAAGCTAATCATTCGCCCCGCGAAATCATCCACCCCATACATCGGTTTGAAAAAATTGCGCAAAAGAATTCTAATGGCCAGCGTCTGATATTTTTCCGCCAACCAGCGCCCGAAATATTTCACTACCGACCACAAACCCGCGCCATACCACCAAAAAGGATAATATAAAAGCTCGGCCAGCGTTTTGACCACCGAAATTTTTATGATGCCCGATAAAACTTTAATCAGCATACATATATTGTAGCGGAAATTTTAAGAAAAAGAAAAACTTGCGCCTAACAAGTTTTTCATATGTAATACAAAATTTAAATTATTCTTTTATCACAAAATTTTACTTTACAATCTCCCCTTCCAATATCTTACCTTCCAACCCGATTTTTTCCGGCGCACCATTACTTCCGCCATGGTTTATGCTGCCCTGTACTGAATTTATATCGCCATCTTTTGGCTTTTTAAACAGCCAGGCCTGCTGCGCCACGGTCAAAAGCGTACTAATAAACCAATAGAAAGACAAGCCACCCGGCAAACTCCAGCCGATAAAGACCGTAATCAGCGGCATAGTATAAAGCATTTGTTTGTTAACCATGGCCATCATATTTTCATCCTTAGCCACTTCTTTACCTTCTACAATCTTCGGCGGTTTAGTAGTAATTAACATTCTGGATTGCCAAAACTGCGCGGCGCCTGCCAAAATCGCGAAAATCGGAGCGCCATTTTTCAAACTAAAGCCCGCGAAACCGAACCAAGCGAATGACATTTCATTTAAAACTTCCGGACGCGTAAAAATCCCGCTGGTAGCATTAAAAAATGGATATAACAAATTTAAACCTTCAGTAGTCAGCCCTACCCGGAAAACCTGATAAATACCAATCAAAAACGGCAATTGTAATAAAACCAAAAAACATGAGGAAAATGGATTAACATTGGCTTGTTTGTACAGAGCCATGGTTTCCAGGCCTAGTTGTTTTTGGTCGCCGCCCTTATATTTCAGTTTTAAAGCGTCTATTTGTGGCTGGATATCTTTCATGGCCTTTTGCGCCTTGAGCGATTTCCAAGACAGCGGGTATAAAATTAAACGAATGACAATTGTCACGGCAATAATTGCCAGACCCAAATCGTGGCCGGGGATTAAGTTATAGAAAAAGACCAGCAGGTTGAAAAGCGGATTGACGAAGATGAGGTTGAATAATGCTATCATGTTGTTTTGTTAATAACTGTTATTCTACAGGATCATACCCACCTTGGGAAGTGGGATTACACCGCAAAATCCGCTTAAAACCCAGCCAAGCACCTTTTGCTAATCCATATTTCAGCAGCGCCTGACGCGTATATTCAGAACAAGTGGGGGTAAAACGGCAACAACCCAGCGGATACCAGCCACGAATCAGGCCATGGTCGGGGGAAAGTGTTAGTTGGTAGAGTTTGACTACCAGCGCCAAACTGCGGCCAGCTATTTGATTGCACTTCGTGGCGATTTTATGGCTTATTTTGAACACGTCCATGAGTCAATAGGTTCAATTTGATAAACAACGCCTCCAAGCGCCCGCGCAATTCGTCATAAGTAAGTTTAGACGCGCCCGGACGCGTGAAAACCACAATGTCAAAACCGGGCAAGATTAATTCCATGTTTTCCGCGATCATAGCCCGCAAACGGCGTTTAAGCAGGTTACGGGTGACAGCCAATTTTGAGACCTTAGTAGAGACCACAAAGCCAAAACGCGAAACCGCCTGGCCATTGGCTAATTTTTTAATTCCCAATTCCTTTAAAAAAAACGACTGCCCCTGTTTCCAAACACGGTCAAAATCCGCTTTTTTAGTTAAACGCCAAGCCGCGGCTAGCATCTTAGACCGCTAATTTCTGGCGGCCTTTATCTTTGCGTCTTTTAATAACTTTGCGGCCGGCGGCATCTGACATACGAGCCAGAAAACCGTGGGTTCTTTGTCTTTTGGTGACTTTTGGTTGATAAGTTCTTTTGGTTGACATATTTTATACTAAAGTAATAGTAGCGACACGGTCATCTTTATTTTTAAATCTCATTAAACTAATTCCTTGAGTGACACGGCCAAGATTTTTAACTGCCTTTAGTGAAAAACGGATGGTCTGACCGTCTCGCGACATCACTAGTAAATCGCCGACTTTGCCTTCCGGTAAATTATTTTCATCAATAACCATCGCGCTAACAATCGGTCCGGTTTTGGCAGTCACCTTGGCAACTCCTATACCAGACCCACCGCGACCTTGCGGGCGATATTGATTGACTTTTGTCCGTTTGCCATAACCGCGCTCAGTAATAATCATTAACGAACTGACCGAGCTTGGACTAATTAAATCCATAGTGACAATTTGGTCATCGCGTTTCAAGCGCATACTTCTGACTCCACGCGCCGCCCTACCCATGGAACGCATCAGACCCTCTTTGAAACGGATGGCTTTGCCGTGAGCGGTTATCAACATAACATCATCCTCTCCCGAAGAGGCCTTAACCCATTCCAAACGGTCACTTTCTTCCAGTTTGATAGCGTTTAAACCACTGCGGCGCACTATTTCAAAATCCTTCAAAGGCACTTTTTTGATGAAGCCCTTTTGCGTAGCCATCACTAAGAATTTCTTTTGTTTGGCGGACTCATCCAACGGTAAAACCGCGGAAACCTTTTCTTGACTATCAATTTGCAGAAAATTCACCAAGGCCTGTCCTTTTGATAAACGATTGGCCGCAAATGGAACTTCATGAGCTTTCAGCTGGAAAACCTTACCATAAGTGGTAAAAAATAACAAGTTGGTCAATGTATCAGTGGTAATCAGCTGGTCAATTAAGTCCTCTTCTTTAGTGGTCAGCCCCTTAACTCCCTGTCCACCGCGGGCTTGGGTTTTAAATATCTCGGGTGAAAAACGCTTGATATAGCCATCTTGCGTAATCGCGATAACACAGGCCTCTTTGGCAATTAAGTCCTCTTGGGTAATCTTTTCCGGCGCGTTGCTGACTACCTTGGTGCGGCGGTCATCGCCATATTTGTCTGACATTTCTTGGGTTTCGGTTTTAACAATTTCCAAAACCTTTTCCGGATGTGCCAAAATAAACTTATATTCCTTAATTAAACGCAATTTTTCCTTTAATTCATCTTCAATGCGCTGGCGCTCTAGATTGGCCAACTGATGCAGGCGCATTTCCAAAATGGCATCGGTTTGAATTTCTGAAAATTTAAAACGCGCCATCAAGGCCAGCTTGGCCGCGACTTTATCTTTGGACTTTTTGATAATCGTGATGACCTCGTTAATATTGTCCAAAGCCAGCTTCAGACCTTCTAAAATATGCGCGCGGGCTTCGGCTTTTCTCAAATCAAACTCGGTGCGCCGACGAATAACAATTTGCCGATGTTTGATAAATTCTTCCAAAATACCTTTCAAAGTGAGTACGCGGGGCTGAATCCCGTCCACCAGAGCCAACATATTCACATAAAAAGTATCTTGTAACTGGGTGGTTTTGAAAAGTTTGTTGAGAATTTTCTTAGGATAACCCTCTTTTTTGAGTTCAATCACAATGCGCAAGCCGTCTTTGTCGGATTCATCGCGAATATCGCGGATATGTTCCAATTTTTTCTCTTTAACCAACAGGGCAATTTTTTCCAAAAGCGATGATTTGTTGACCTGATAGGGAATTTCAGAAATAATAATACGAAAAAGGCCAGATTTTTCTTCTTCAATCTCGGTTTTGGCGCGCATCAGTACTTTACCTTTGCCAGTGATATAGGCCTGGTTGATTTCATTGCGGTCATAAATCAAACCACCCGTGGGAAAGTCAGGTCCTTTGATAAACTGCAATAAATCCGCGACTTCGGCCTCAGGGTGGTCAACCATATGATTGATGGCCTGGCAAACCTCGCGTAAATTATGTGGCGGAATATTGGTCGCCATACCCACCGCGATGCCCATACCACCATTGAGTAATAAATTCGGCAGACGAGAAGGCAAAACCACTGGCTCTTGGATGGTATTATCATAGTTGGGTGTGAAATCTACGGTTTCTTTTTCAATATCGGTCAAAAGCGCTTCCGTCACATGGCTTAATTTTGATTCAGTATAACGCATAGCGGCCGCGGAATCGCCATCAATAGAGCCAAAGTTACCCTGACCCCAAACTAGCGGATAACGCATCGCAAAATCCTGCGCCATACGCACCAAAGTATCATAAAGCGCCACATCGCCGTGCGGATGATATTTACCCAAGACCTCACCGACCACAGTGGCTGATTTGCGAAATTTGGCGCTTGGTTTGAGACCCAACGACCACATAGCGTAGAGAATGCGACGATGTACCGGCTTCAGACCATCGCGGACATCCGGCAAGGCACGCGCCACAATCACCGACATCGCGTAATCCAAATAGCAGGTCTTCATTTCATCCGTAATGGGTTGCTCTAGCAATTTAGCATCGCGTCCGGCTATCGCCAACGGTAATTTATTGCTTTTTGGTTTTCTATTTCTTTTACTTTTATTATCCATTGTACTTTATTGATTGGTAGTAGAGGTTGTGCTGGTGACGGTTTCTATCGTTGAGGTGGTAGAGGACAAATTTTCCATATCAGTTTCTATTTTTTGAAAATTATCTTTAACTTTTTGCAAGTCATCGCCCAGGCCCGAATCCTTGAGAGGCGCCAAAATGTCTAAAAAACCCGCGCCTGCTTTACTTTTTGACAATTGCCATTTAAACGACGCGACCCAAGCGATAATCACCAACAACATTACGACTATCGTCCAGATTAAAATTTGACGCTGACGATCTTGAGGCAACATTTTAGACCTTTAAAATAGCTAATTGCGAGTCTTCAGTTAAGGCATTTTTCTTGATATTCAACTTATCATATTCAGTGGACTTTAAACCAGTGGCTTTAATAAACTTGTCCGCGGTGTCTAAATCAAAATCAGCCCCCGGGAATTTGTAATAAATCGGGATAACCAAACGCGGTTCTACTTGCGCCACCATCTTGGCGGCTTGATCGGCGTTTAGAACGCTATGCCCGCCTACCGGCAGAATCAAAATATCCACATCACCCAACTCGCCCAGTGCCTCATCATCCAACGGATGCGCGATACCACCCAAATGCGCCACCACCAAACCGTCCATTTCAAAACGATAAATAATCTTGGGATAGTCATCTTTGGGGCCAATGCCATAAACAAAAACGCCTTTGACCTCATACTCGCCGGGACTGTGAATCACAAAGACCTCGGGATTTTTGACTTCCGTTTCGCTAAATTCTTCATTTAAAATTAGGTCGTCTTTGGCTTTGGGAATTTTCAGACCAAGGGCTTTCTCGTCAAAACCATCCGCCAACACACTTACATCCTTACCCTGAAAGCGCAGACAGCCCTGTCCATACCATGAAATTTGCATATTTATACTTCGTTACGATTATAATATTATTTTAGCAGAAAAGATTGAGTTGGTAAAGCCCCAACAAAAATCCAAAAGAGGCCTTTTAAAACCTCTTTTGGTGTATAGCTCTAATTTAGGAACTATATTTTTTTTGTTTGGGATGATTTTTAGGAAAATAGGGTTTATATTCTTCTGTTGCGCCAGCTTCTCTTTTAAGTTTAATTTCAAAATCCTTAGTATCTTGAATAACTTGTTCTAGGGCTTCTTGATAATTTGGTAAGTTCAATGCCCGTTTAACTTCAACTATACGGATTAAAAGTTCGGCATGTTCTCTGGCATATATCTTTTGTTTCGGTTGATTTTCATAGTCCAAGCCAATATAAACATGTTCCTCTTGCCAATTGGCCTCACGGCGGGCTTGCGCGTCATTTTCACGCCAAACTTTAATTATATACTGGATAAAATCATTTTCAATTTTTTCTTTATTATCTCCCTTATTTATTCTTTTCTCAATTTCCCGACACATATCTGGATAATCTATTGCCGTTTCTTTCCCATCTAACATAAATTTGCGCTCTCCCCGGGAAAAATTGGGATATAAATCATTAATTAAAACTTCTTCGGTAATATAACCTGGCACCCAAGGTGGCAATTTTTCAGGAATTTTTGGTTTATCCGGCTCGGGGTCAGGTTTTCCTTTGCCACTCTTAAAAAGACGTTTTAAAAGACGTTTTAAGCGCGGAAGCGCAAACAGCAACAATAATAATATTGGAAACGGTAAAGTAAACTTTTTTTGATAGTCACCTTCAAAATTAGCATTAATAGTAACCAATCGCTTACTGGCGATAATTCCATCTAAAGTTTCTTTGACTTCTTTGTTATTGTCAAATTTACTATCATTATAATCCACAATCATACTAAAAATACGATCCTCCTCGGTCGCTCCTTGATATCCCAAGCGCATAGCCAACATATCCAAATCAAACATTTCTTGATTGCTGAACTGCAATTCTTCAGCGTTAATGTTCATGTCTTCCAAATGCTGTTGCACACTATCAATATCTACACCAACATCTTGCAAACTTTGAATAAACTCATTTCTAGAGGCCTGGCCACGGGCTTGAGCTAATTCTAAATTTTCTTCATCTATGGCATCCGGCTTCAGTGTCTTCGCCCCCTTGCCTTGTGGCCCTTCAGGAGAAGCAAATGGTTCAATGGATACATCCGTTATTTTAACATTATGAGATTTTTCTGGTTCATCACCAGTTTCCGGATTTTTATCCCAACCACTAATAGCATCAACAAACTTAGTACGCATATCATCCGCGAATTTGTCTGCCATGGCCTGATGTTCACTGCCATCAATCGCCGCGCCAGCTTTTTCATCAGCGGTAAATTTACGAGCATATTCGTATGGAACATCAATATTTAAATTCGCAGTGGCCTTTTTATCTTTAGTCCAAGTAAACTGAACTGGAAAGAGTAGTTTTGTTACATTAAATTTTTTCTTGCCGGTTTCTTTATCTGTAGAAAATATATTCTGTTGCACTTTAAAATGTGTGTCCACGGTCTCTTGCCTGAAATTGCGCGTGGTATCTGATGAGGACTCTTTGGGCTTTTCGCCACCGGTACCAGCTAATAAACTAACCATGGCCGCTAAAACAAATGTCCTCCCTTTTCGGGCTAATTTTTCAAGAAATCCTTTTGGCTGTTGTTCTTGTTGAGGGAACTCCTCTACATTTTCATTTTCATCTATTGATGTATCTATTTCTTCATTTAAATCTTCAGCGCCCCCTTTAAAATCTTCAACCGGTGCTGTTTCCTCTTCCTGAATTTCTGCCGCTTTTTCCGCCTCTGCTGCCGCTGGCGCCATTTCCACGGCTTTTTGCTCTTTCAACTCTTCGCCTTTCTTTTCATAATAAGCTGCAAAAATATCTGCCAAAACATCATAAGGATATCCATACCATGAGCCCTTGCCGTCAGGGCCAATTTTTTTAACCCCTGCTTTATTTAATTTTGATACAAAATTAATAAACATCGGGGTCTTAACCGTTGGGTCTAAAAAATAATCTTTTAAGGCGGCTTTTAAGGCCGGCTTGACGACTATTTTTTCCACATTATCATCTCGTCTTTCGGATGGAGTTATTTTTTCCTTATTACCCCATCCTGATATTCCAAGAAATGTCATAGTTTTAAATTAAATTTTAAAATTATTTTAACAATTAATAATAACGCTTTAATTTTACCACTTTATTTGATTTTAACACAACAATTTTATACACAAGGTGAAATTTAAACTGTTTAAATCATTTCCCTTGCCTCGCGGGGCTATCTGTGCTAGTATTAAATCAGAAATTTATCAAGTATTACCCAGACGGAAAAGACCATCTTTGCCGGTTTCCGAGAGTAAGGCATTCCGTATCTAAATTTAGTCGTTTCAAACTTCTACTACCATGAGTCGGACTATCACTCATTATTCTCAAAACTGTTTGCGACTTTCCTAAACCGCCAAAAGCGGCCGGTTTGCGTTTGGGTGTGAGGAAATAAAACTATGAATATCGTGATTGCTGTGCTGTTCGCGGGGCTAATTGCCTTCTTTTTGGGTTTTTATATCAAAAAACTCGTCACACTCAATAAAATCACTTCGGCCGAGAAAAAGGCCGGCGAGATTTTAACCGAAGCCAAAGACAAATACAAAGACACTTTATTAAAAGCGCGGGAAAAGGCCTTACAAATTGAAGAAGATGCCAAAAAAGACGAGGAAGCGCGTCGCCACGAAACGCAAAATATCCAAAAGCGTTTAGAAGGCCGCGAATCCTTGTTTGATAAAAAATTACTGGAATTTGAAGAAAAACAGCAAAAACTTTTCGAACAAGCCAGTCAGCTGGAAGAGGCCAAAAAAGAAATTTTTACCATCAAGCAAGACCAAATCGCCAAATTGGAAAAAATCGCCGGCTTGAATAAAGAAGAGGCCAAGGCCGTACTTTTGGAAAATACCGAGCATGAAATTAAAGAACAACTAGTACAACGGCTACATAAATTGGAAAATGAGTCCTCAGAGGTCTGGGAAAGCAAGGCCAAAGAGCTCATCACTACCGCAGTGGAACGGTGCGCGGTCAGTCATGCCGTGGAAATCACTACTACCACCGTTAGCATCACCAGCGACGATATGAAAGGTAGAATTATTGGACGCGAGGGTCGCAATATCCGCACTATTGAAAAATTAACCGGCGTGGAAATCATTGTAGACGATACACCTGGCGTAGTCGTGGTCTCGGCCTTTAATCCTTTACGCCGCCAATTGGCCAAAATGGTGCTAGACAAATTAATTTTGGACGGCCGCATTCAGCCCTCCAGAATTGAAGAAGTGGTGGAAAGTGCCAAAAAAGACCTCGCTAACGCGGTCAAAAAAGCCGGCGAAGAAACGGTCTATGAAGTTGGCGTGGTCGGTTTAGACCCCAAATTAGTACAAATTCTGGGCCGTTTGAAATATCGCACCAGCTACGGTCAAAATGTTTTGCAACATTCCATTGAAGTAGCCCATCTGTCGGCTCTTTTGGCCTCAGAACTAGGAGCTAATCCGGCGGTGGCGAGAAAAGCCGGCCTCTTGCACGATATCGGCAAAGCGCTGGACTTTGAAGTCGTCGGCACCCATCCTGAAATCGGAGCAGATATTGGCAAAAAGTTCGGACTGACCGCGGAAATCATTGAACCCATCCGCACCCACCATGATGACCATCCTACTACTTTGGAGGGTGTCATCGTCAAAGTGGCCGATGCCATCTCCGGCGCTCGCCTAGGAGCCCGCAAGGACTCTTATGATGCCTATTTACAGCGCTTGGAGGACTTGGAAAATGTCGCGCTCAACTTTGAAGGTGTAGAAAAGGCCTACGCTATTCAAGCCGGCCGCGAAATCCGTATCTTTGTCACACCGGAAAAAGTGGACGACTTGGCCGCGGCTAAATTAGCGCGAGATATTGCCAATGATATAGAAAAAGAACTAAAATATCCAGGTGAGATAAAAGTGAATGTTATCCGCGAAACCCGCGTGGAAGAGTACGCGCGCTAAAACGGAACCTTATTAAAAACACTTGCACAGACATCCCCTATGGGGTGGCACCTGCTAAACTTAAAATGTTATGGGATTAAAAATTCTCTTCTTGGCAGATATTGTCGGTAAGCCCGGGCGTAAAGCGGCCGCCAAATTTATCGCGGAACAAAAAAACAAATTGGCGCCGGACTTGATTATCGCCAACGCGGAAAATTTAGCCCATGGTAAAGGTGTCACCGCCGAGACCCTACAAGAAATGTGCACGGCTGGGATAGATTATTTCACCTCGGGCAATCATATCTGGAAAAAAACCGATGTCTTTGATTTGATAGATAATCCGGATAATCATCTTATTCGCCCAGCCAATTATCCTGATGAGACCCCCGGCCGCGGCTATGTGGTAGCCAATGTCAAAGGTAAAAAGATCTTGATTATCAATCTGTTGGGACGGGTTTTTATCAAAGAAGATGCCGACTGCCCTTTTAAAATCGCGGATAAAATTTTGGCACAATTTAAAAATGAAAAACTGGATGCCATCATTGTAGATATACACGGGGAGGCCACTTCAGAAAAACGCGCCTTGGGATTTTATTTGGATGGACGGGTCTCGGCGGTCATCGGCACGCATACCCATGTGCCAACTTGTGACCAACAAATTTTAGAAAATGGCACGGCCTATGTCAGCGATGCCGGCATGGTCGGCATTCACAATTCGGTTTTGGGTATTGAAAAAGAAAATATTATTAAAACATTTTTAACTCAAATTCCCTACGCGCATCAATTGGCAGAACGCGGACTTTGTGTAGTAAATTCCTTGCTGTTAGAAATAAATCCGCATGATATCAAGGCCAAAGACCTGCAAAGAGTTGATACCCTAGTAAAAATCTAGTATAATTAAAGATGCCATTTATTAGTAATAGGTTGCTTGGTTGATTTTCATCCTAAGCAGCTGAAAGGGAAAATGAAAATGAACAAAGGAGAACTCGTAGAAGCGTTGGGCGGCAAGCTCGATGTTTCTCACATGCAGGCCGACAAGACCCTCAACACTTTGATTGAGTTGATCGTCTCCACCCTGCGCAAAGGCGACGATGTCGCCATCACCGGTTTCGGAACTTTCTTGGTCGCCAAGAGAGCTGCTCGCAATGGTATCAATCCTAAGACCCGCGCCGCTATCAAAATCCCGGCCAGCAAAGTGCCTAGATTTAAAGCCGGCAAAACCTTCAAGGATGCCATCAAGGGCTAGTTAAATCTAATTGGATTTAATTTAATCCAACTAGCAAAAATACCTCCGTAAAAAGAGGTATTTTTGATTGGGAAATACTTATTATTTTTTCTAAATTGGTTTTTGGCTTTCTAAAATTTCCACTTTTCCGTTTGAACAATCCAATATAAAAGTTTTTCCTAATTCGGCTGGTCGTTGCTATATGTTCCAAGCATATTTTTTTGAGATAAAATTTACACCTGAATTTTGCGTTTCACCAATTTGAACTATATAAAATAGCTTGGCGCCAGATTCTTTTTGCGCTTTTTCAATCGCTAAAAGGCGATCGGCATCAATATAATATTTACCAAGTTCAACATCAATAACAACATACTGCCCGAGATTTTCTTTCTCCAGTTTTTCTTTAAGATTTTCTTCGTAAAACTTTTCTCCAAGTTTTACAATATCTTCAAGAGAAAATTGTGGCTTGCTGATGTTATTCATAATTATATATTACCATAATCACCGCTTAATAAACAATTATTAAAGCGTAATAGCCATTTAGAACTGTCATATTGGCTATATATTTTTAATTCCAAAAAATTACCATTGGTGCGCCTGGATGGTCTCGAACCATCGACCCCCGCGTTATAAGCACGGTGCTCTAACCAACTGAGCTACAGGCGCATGTTTTTAACCGCCTTTACTATAACAAAACGGCGCGGATTTTTCAAATATTTGACAAAACCCCTCATCTTATATAGAATAAAGCGGTTGAGATATAAATCTCGTTTGTTTTAATCGTCAAATTTAATGAATGTCACCGAGCTAGCCCGCCGCCTCAAAATTCAAACCCAAGAACTGCGGGAAAAACTGCCCTTGCTCGGTTTTGATATTGGCATGAAAGCCATCCAAATTGATGACCGCATGGTGCCAAAAATCCAGGCCAAATGGAACGAGTACCGCCGTGAAGCGGAAAAAGTACAAGAAGCCGCCACACACGCCGCCGAAGTGGCCGCCAGAGTAGAGGAACAGGCCTTTATTATGCTGCCAGCACAAATTACGGTCAGCGATTTGGCGGAAAAAATTAAATTGCCCGTCACGCGCGTAATTAAAGAATTGATGAAAAATGGCATCATCGCCTCTATTAATGAAAAAATTGACTTTGAAACCGCCAGTATTATTCTAAATGACTTGGGTTTCCAAGTACAAAAAGATGAGACCGATATGGACGAAAGCGAAGAGACCCGCCGGCGCGAAAAACTCAAAGGACTATTAGACCAAGACCAAAAGCATCTGGTACAACGCCCGCCGATTATTGTGGTGATGGGACATGTGGACCACGGTAAAACCTCGCTTTTAGACGCTATCCGCAACACCAACATCACCGCCTCGGAAAGTGGCGGTATTACTCAAAATATTGGGGCTTACCAAGTGGAAAAAAATGGCCAATTGATTACTTTTATTGATACTCCCGGCCATGAGGCCTTTAAATCCATGCGTATGCGCGGCGGTTTGGCGGCCGATTTGGCTATTTTACTGATTGCCGCCGACGACCATATCCAGCCGCAGACCTTAGAATCCATTAAAATCATTCAAGAAGAAAATCTGCCTTTTGTAGTAGCTATCAACAAAATAGATAAAGATGACGCCGATTTGGACTTAATCAAAAAAGAACTCTCAGAAATTAATCTTATCCCTGAGGACTGGGGCGGTCCGGTGACTTGTGTGCCGGTCTCGGCTAAAAGCGGCCAGGGTATTGATGAACTTCTGGATATGGTTTTGCTAGTTTCGGAAATGCACAAGGACTTATTGATGGTCAATCCCGAGCGCGAAGCCGTGGGTACTATTATTGAATCCCGTATTGATAAAGAGGCCGGGCCGGTGGCCACAGTTTTGGTACATACCGGCACTCTGCGCGTCGGCGATTCTATTATTGTCGGCAACACTTTTGGTAAAATCCGTGCCATGAAGGACTGGCGTAATAATTTAATCACCGAAGCCGCGCCTTCCATGCCAGCTCGTTTTATCGGCTTTAAAACCGCGCCCAAAATCGGGGATGTGCTGGAAGTGGTAAATAACCCCAAAGAATTCAAAAATCGCATTAAAAATTATAAATTAGACAGTCGTGTAGAAAAGGATTGGCATAATATCGTAGAACGCGACAATCAAGGACAGGTCTTAAATATTGTGCTAAAGGCCGATGTTTTGGGTTCGTTGGAAGCTGTAGTACAGTCCTTAGAAAAAATAAAGTCCAGCGACGCGGGCGTCAAAGTTATTAAACGAGGGCTGGGTGATATTTCTGAGAGCGATGTCGCGCAGGCCGAAAGCTCGCAAGCACTGCTCATCGCTTTTAATACCGGCACCGCCAATGATGCTCTACTTTCCGCTAAAGAAAAAAACATAGAAATTAGGGACTTTAAAATCATTTACGAACTTTTGGACTATGTTAAACAAACCATGCTGGAAAAACTGGCGCCGGAAGTCGTGCGCACCGATATCGGCAGCGGTAAGGTCTTGGCCATCTTTAGAACCGAAAAAGACGCTATGATTATCGGGGTAAAAGTTAATGTCGGCCATGTGACCAGGGACTCAAAAATTGAGATTTACCGCGACGAAGAGCTGATTACCAAAGGAAAAATTGATAAATTACAGTGTAATAAAGAAGAAGTTAAAGATGTGGAAAACCCGGCCGATTGCGGCATCCACTTTGTCGGCCAGCCGCTGATTCAGGTCGGCGACAAGGTTAATTTTTACCGCGAGGAGAAAAAGGCGCGCACTATTGATTAATTTTCGCTTTTTTGCTATATATAATACATAAATATGTCCAACATTAGTACCAAAAACCAACTCATCCCGACCGTCATTGAAAAAACCAACTTTGGCGAACGGGCTTATGACATCTATTCGCGCCTATTAAAGGAGCGGATTATCTTTTTGGGCGATGCCATTGACGATGATATGGCCAATATTGTCATCGCGCAATTGTTATTTTTGGCCAGTGAAGACAATTCCAAAGATATTAAATTGTATATCAATTCCCCCGGCGGGTCTGTGACGGCCGGCTTAGCCATTTACGACACTATGCAATATATTAAACCGGATGTTTCTACAATTTGTGTCGGCACCGCCGCCAGTATGGGCGCGGTATTATTGGCATCTGGAGCTAAAGGTAAGAGATTCGCGTTGCCCAACGCCGAAGTTATGATTCACCAAGTAATGGGCGGAGCTGAAGGTCAAGCCACTGATATCAAAATCAGGGCTGAACATATTTTAATTATTAAGGAAAAACTCAATCGCATCCTGGCCAAGCATACCGGTCAAACGGTGAGCAAGGTAGAAAAAGACAGTGACCGTGACTTTTTCATGAGCGCGGCTGAAGCCGCCAAATACGGGATTGTAGATAAAGTTATCCAGTAAGAACAACAAAAAAATGGTAAAAGTCATTAAGAAACACGAAGAGACCGAGGAAGAAAAGAACAGCGAGTTTAAAAAACTCTTAACTCCCAATCATCTGAAAGCCCTACCCAAAGTCGGCGAGATTATTGAAGGAGAAGTCATTGATATGTCGCCCAACGCGGTGCATATTGATATCAATGGTATTACTACAGGTGTTATTCGCGGCACTGAACTCTTTGACGAATCCGGCGAGTTTTCCAATTTAGCTATCGGCGACCAAGCGTCCGCCACGGTTTTGGATTTAGAGAATGAAATGGGCGAAATGGAATTATCTTTCCGTCATGCCGGCCACGAAAAGGCCTGGGAAAATCTTAAGGCCTTGATGGAAACACAAGAAGTTATTCCGGTCACTGTTATTAACGCCAACAAGGGCGGTTTAATGGTCAAATATAACAAAATCGGTGGATTTTTACCGGTTTCGCAGTTGTCTCCTGAACATTATCCGCGCGTAGAGGGCGGCTCTAAAAATAAAATTCTGGAAAAATTAAAACAATTCATCAATAAAAAACTCACAGTCAAGATTATTGATGTTTCCAAGGATGAAAAGAAATTGATTGTTTCTGAAAGAGAGACCAGTCGCGAAGCCGAAAAAGAAATTTTAGCTAATTACAAAGTCGGCGATGTGGTAGAGGGCGAAATCAGCGGTGTGGTGGACTTTGGCGCTTTCTTTAAATTTGCCGATGGCATGGAAGGTCTGATCCATTTATCTGAATTGGCTTGGCAGAGAATTGACCACCCGCGTGATATCGTGGCAGTAGGCCAAAAAATGTCCGCTAAAATCATCAGTATTGATGGCTCAAAGGTTTCTTTCTCACTCAAGCAATTACTAGATGACCCATGGAAAGAGGCCAGTCAAACCTACAAAGTCGGTCAAAAAGTGACCGGTAAGATTCTCAAAATCAATCCTTTTGGTTTATTTGTGGAACTGGACGAAAAAATCCACGGCTTATGCCATGTCTCGGAAATTACCCCAGAAATCAGCAAAAAACTCAATAAAGAAATTAACCCCAACGACTCTCTGGAATTCAAGATTCTATCTTTGGAGCCGGGAGAGCATCGTTTAGGCCTGAGTATTAAGGCCTTGAAGGAAAAGCCCAAAGCCGAAGAAGGCGAAAATAAAGACAGCGAAGAAGTCCCCTTTGAAGAGACACCTAAAAAAGTCAAAAAAACGACCAAGAAAAAAACAGAAGAAACGGTAGAAAAAAACGAAGAAAAGGCCATAATTACTGAGATTGCTGAACCAGCAGAAACAGTAGAAGTAACGGAAACAGCGGAAAAAACTGAGGATTAATTATTGATGCCGATGAATAAAAAATTCACAACTATTTTGATGGCAGTTTTTGTAATACTGGTCATCTTGAGTTTGTTTAATGTTCCAGCCACACTCAATAAAAAGCCCGATAGCACTCAAATTTCGGCCTTAGTTAATAAAGTTAAACAGGGAGAAGTAAAGTCCATAGCAATCAACGGAAATAAATTAAGCGCGGTCTTAAACGACGGCAATAATTTAGTCACTTACAAAGAAGCTACCGATTCCTTGAGCACTTTGTTGTCAAATTACGAAGTGCCGGCTGACAAATTGGGCGCGGTGGAAGTGACAGTCAAAGAGGCCGGCGGGTTTAGTTATTTACTCTTAAATATTTTACCGTTTTTAATTCCCTTTATCTTTATCGCGGCCTTTGTTTATTTCATTATGCGGCAAGCTCAGCGCGGACAAAACAAAGCTATGCTATTCGGCGAAACGCGCGCTAAGCCAGCTACTCTTAAACAAAAAATCACTTTCAATGATATCGCTGGCGCCAAAGAGGCCAAAACCGAATTATATGAAGTGGTGGAGTTTCTGAAAAATCCCAAAAAATTCACTTCCATGGGCGCCAAAGTACCCAAAGGTGTTTTACTTTTGGGTTCGCCTGGTTGCGGCAAGACCTTATTATCGCGCGCGGTAGCCGGTGAGGCCGGGGTACCATTTTATAACATTTCGGGTTCGGAATTTGTGGAAATGTTTGTGGGTGTCGGCGCTTCGCGGGTGCGCGATTTGTTTTTGAAAGCCAAAAAAACCGCGCCTTCTATTATCTTTATTGATGAACTGGATGCTGTCGGCCGCCAAAGAGGCACTGGATTGGGCGGCGGGCATGACGAACGCGAGCAGACCTTAAACCAAATTCTAGTGGAAATGGATGGTTTTGACCAAGACACCAATATCATCGTGATGGCGGCCACTAATCGGCCAGATGTCCTAGACCCGGCTTTATTGCGTCCCGGGCGTTTTGACCGCCGTGTTATGATTGATATGCCGGATATCAACGACCGCGAGGCCATTTTGCTATTACATGCCAAAAATAAGCCCTTGGAACCCACAGTAGAATTGCGCCGCATAGCCGAACGCACACCGGGCTTTTCCGGCGCGGATTTGGCCAATTTACTCAATGAAGCCGCCATTACCGCCGCGCGCAAAGGCCAAAAAACCATCAATTCTGAGGATGTTTTGGATAGTATTGAGAAAGTCCTACTCGGACCTACACGCAGCAGCCACCTTTTATCGCCCAAAGAAAAAGAAATTACCGCTTTTCACGAGGCCGGACACGCTATTATCAGCCATTTATTGCCCAATTGCGACCCGGTACGCAAGGTTTCTATTGTCTCGCGCGGCCAAGCTGCCGGCTTTACCTTGAGTTTGCCATCCAAGGAGACCTATTTGAAGAGTAAGGCGCAGTTTTTAGACGAATTAGTGGCCATTTTGGGGGGCTACAGCGCCGAAGAACTGCTTTTTGGTGAAGTAACTACCGGTTCAGGCAACGACCTCAAACAAGCCACTCTCATGGCTCGTAAAGTGGTTATGGATTATGGTATGAGCAGCAAGTTGGGACCGCGCACTTTCGGTAAACGCGAAGAAATGGTCTTTTTGGGCCGTGAAATTAGCGAGCAGCGCGATTATAGTGAAAAGATAGCTCAAGAGATTGATACTGAGGTTTCAGACCTGATAAATACAGCCCATCAACGCGCCCACCAGCTTTTAATTGAAAATCGTGCTAAACTGGATAAAGTGGCTCAAACATTGTTGACTAAAGAAGTAATAGAACAGCAAGAGTTTGAACAACTTTTAAGCAGCTAAAAATCAATTAAAACCATGCAAACTCCATCCTCTATCTTTCTTAAAACAATAAAGTTGGGTTGGAAACATAAGATTCTCTGGCTATTGGGTTTGGGAGCGGTTGTTTTGACAACTGGTAATGAATTTTATTTAACACAAACCCTGAAATTAAATGATTTCGGACCAGAGGTCTCTAATTTTTGGACAATTTGCGCGAATATTTTTTCGGCCTTACCGCATCAAATAAGCGCTAGTTTTTATTTAATATTGTTTTTAGCTTTATCAGCTATAACAAGCTGGATAGCTATCAGCGCGCAAGGAGCAATTATTAAAAAAATTGGGGCTGATGATAGTATAGAGACCGCCAAGAAAAATTTGTTATTACCACGCCGAATTTTCTGGAAAGTGACCAGTATAGTTTTAGCTGTAAAAGTAATATTAGTCGCGATTTCAATTTTAATTTTATCTATCCCCGGCTGGTTCAAAACAGCTGATAACTGGTTAAATACTATTATCATATTCTTATTGTATTTGATTTTAATTGTTCTATTTGTAGCCATAGTTATTTATGAACGCTACGCGGTGATTGATAATATTTTAAACCCCGCCAGTCTCAAGACCAATTTAAGAAATGCTTGGCTGCTTTTAACGCGGAATATATTTTTAAATTTAGAATGCGCTATAATGGTGGTTGCGGCTATATTGGCCTTGGGAATAGCTTTATCACTGGTTGAGTATCTAGCCACGGTGGTGCCTTGGCTGTTACTACTACTGTTTACGACCTTAAAAATTCCAACCGGGATTTTAGCCACGGGTATGATTTTTTATGTTTTGATATTTCTGATAATTCTGGTTTTTAACTCTTGGTTAGGCGCTTTTTATCATACCTATTGGACATTGGTCTTTAAAACACTACAGCACGACGAACCGGAAATAGAAAGTCAAATTATTAAAGTGATCCGCAACCGCTAGTTGATAAGCTGTGTATAACCTAGTTGATTAATAGTGGATTGTCAGTGTATGATAAGGGTATAACATCTAGGGTTTAAAACAGTTAAATTTTATCCACAAAAACTATCCACAAATTTGTCCCCTGTCTCACCATGTTATCCGCAGGATTTTTCATTAAATATCTAGTGTTCAAGAGTTAAAAATCAGTTATCCCCTATTTTATCCACCTATTACTGTTACTATTAAAGTTTTTTAATAAAAAATTAGAAATTAAAAACACATAAATGAAATTCTCATGTTTGCAAGAAAATTTAAATAAGGGTTTGGGAATCGTCGGACACCTGAAAGGAAATAATGCTACTCTGCCAATTTTAAGTAACATTCTAATTGAGGCCAAAAAAAGCGGCTTAATTTTAAGCGCCACTGATTTGGAAGTGGGTATCAAAACCCATATCCGATGTAAGGTTGAAAAAGAGGGTGAATTTACGGTACCGGCGCAGGTATTTGGCGGTTTTGTAAGTTTATTACCCAATCATCTTGTGGAAGCTGAACTAAAAACCAGCAGCTTGGCCTTGGTTTGTGACGGCTATCAGACCAAAATCAAAGGTCTAGACGCTACCGATTTTCCTGTTATTCCTGAGACCAAAGTTGATTTGCGTTACGCCTTGAAGACCGAGGATTTCAAAAAGGCCTTGCGCCAGACACTATTTTCAGTTAATCCCGCGGAAATGCGTGCGGAAATCAGCGGCCTATATTTTAATTTTAATAAAGCCAAAGTCGGCGAACTGGTTTTGGCAGCTACGGATAGTTATCGCCTAGCGGAAACATCCATCAAAATTCAAGAAGGCGGCGCGGCGACTGAGATAGAGGCCATTGTGCCGCTCAAGACATTGCAATTAGTCAACGCGATATTAAGCACTGGCTCTAAAGATATGGAAATACGGGTGGATGATAGTCAAATTATTTTCTCTTTTGAGGAAACCGAAATTGTTTCCAAAACCATTTCCGGCAATTATCCTGATTATCAACAGATTATCCCGAAAGAGTTTAAAACCGAGGCCGTTTGTAGCGCGGATGAATTCTCTAAAATTATCAAAAGTACTAGCTTGTTCACTCGCTCAGGTGTCAACGATATCAATATTAAATTTTTAGCCGAGCAAGGCAAAATTATCGTCACCTCGCTTAATGACCAAGTGGGTGAAAGTGTGGTGGAAATAAAAGCGGATATTAAGGGCGAGGACAATGAAATTGTCTTTAATTATCGCTATCTCTTAGATGGCTTATCGGCCTTGGATGGTAGTGAAGTGGCAATCAGTATTGCCAATAGTAGTACGCCGGCCATGGTGAAAAATCCGACGCTCAAGGACTATATTTATATTGTGATGCCGATTACGAACTGGTAAATAATTGTTATAGCTCGCCATAAAAACACGCGTGCCAGCCCCCAGCGTGGGCTGGCCGCTCTGTCTCGGGCTCGCTCGTCCGCCCAAAAGCGGACACCTGCCCGCTCGCCCTGCGAAAGGTTTTTATGGTGAGCTATAACAAATCTAAAATTATCTACTCCACCACAATCCTATTTTTAGCAGTGGTCTCTTGGGTGCCGCTTTGGTCGGTAATTTCCGCCCAGAGATAATAAACTCCAATGCTAGGCGCGGTCCAACCAGCAGAAAAGGTATTGCCTGGCATAGTGTCGCCAAATGAGCCCAATAAATAAGGTGGTTGATTCTCTTGTTGATAAAAGATTTTAACTAGACCGGTACGAATCTCAGAATTAATAGCCAATGAAACAACAATTGGAAAATTTCTTAAGAATATATATTGACCATTTTTAGGATTAATCCATTTATAGTTGGCGGATTGATTTTGTTGACCTGAATAATTAGGATTATTTAAGTTAATTTTGCCTTCTGTGCTATTAAAATCGTCTATATCATCATAAGCGATGGCTTTGATAATATGTTCGCCCGATGGAAAATTACCTAGATAAATAGACAGCTCATAGGGTGTTTGGCGGCTCTGGCCTAGAAAGTTATCATCTAGATAATATTCTACACGACTGACTCCGCGCCGTGCGCTGGCATTGGCAAATAATTTCAGGTCTTGCGCGCCAAAACTGTCGCCGTTGTTAAGTCCTAAGAGAGTAATTTGCGGGCGGTCCTGCGGAGAACGGGAATTATCTGTCTCGGTCGGCGGGGTGCCTAATTCTAATTTTTGTTCTTTCACCCATTCCTGCACACCCACTTCCCAATTGGCATATTGCGCGTCGCCGGTCGGATCATCAGGAAAACCACCGCGCGGGTCATCTTTATTTACATAATACAGAATATTATGAACTTGGTAGTATGTTTTTAACTCAATATAGGTTGGCGGAGTCAAATCTGAAGCCAATTTTCCGGAGAGGCGGTCAATTTTAACGATATTTTCGTTTTTCCATTCACCGCGTAAAACCGGCTTGGAGATATTTTCCGCTTCCGGCTTAATAAAGGCCTCAGTTGGTTGGTCTTTTAAGGCCTCTTTCATAAATTTATTCCAAATCGGGGCGGCTATTACCGAACCATCAGCGTTACCTTTCATAGAAGTATTGTCATTGTTGCCTACCCAGACACCTGTTACTAGTGAAGGAGTGAAGCCGATAGTCCAAGCGTCTTTATTGTCATTGGTGGTACCAGTTTTGGCGGCGACTGGAATATTGCCGAGAGTCAGATAATTATTAGCGCCAAAAACATAGGCCCGCGCGGCATTATCAGATAAAACATCATTAAGTGTGCGCACAATTTGCTCTGGAATGACGCGGCTTCCTTTATTATCTTTAACTTCTTCTAGCACGCGGCCTTGCGAGTCCACCACTTTCAAAACGGAGCGATAGTCGCGTTTGATACCGTCTTGAGAAAAGACCCCAAAGGCGGCCACATGCTCTAATAATTTAACTTCTCCCCCGCCCAAGACAAAAGATAAACCATAACGGTCAGGGTCATCTAAAGTGGTATAGCCGACCGCTTGGGCTAAATTGATAACATTTTTTAACCCAGCTAAGTAGAGGGTTTTAACTGCTGGGATATTTAAAGAGCCCGCCAAGGCCTGCCGCATCGTGACGGGGCCGCGCGTTTTGCCGTCATAATTGTTGGGTTTATAGGGCGCGCCGGAAGCCGCGAAGTTGGTTTTAACATCAAACAAGACCGTGCCAGGGGTATAACCCTTTCCAAAGGCGGCCGCGTAAACCAAGGGCTTGATAGACGAACCCGGCTGGCGTGGCGCGGTAGCGATATTAAATTGGCCGTCTATATCATTATTAAAATAATCGCGCGAGCCGACCATCGCTAAAATATCGCCAGAATTAGTGTCAATTGCCACTAAGCTGGCATTATTAGCATTATATTTTTCTGGATAATCAGTGGTCTGTTCGGTGATGATTTTTTCCGCGGCTTTTTGTTTCTCAAAGTCCAAAGTGGTATAAATTTTCAGGCCACCCTGCTCTACAATTTGTTCGCCATATTTTTGACTTAACAATTCTTTGACATACATTACAAAATGCGGCGCGATGATACCTTCGTTGCGAGTTAAAATTTTGATTTCTTCCTTTTGGGCATCAGCGGCTTGTTGCGCGGTGATATAATCATTATCTTTCAAAAGCTTAATAATGTATTGCTGGCGACCCATTAGGTCATCTTGATGATTAAAATAATAACTTGGGGCTTGCACCATAGCCGCCAGAGTGGCTGCCTCGGCAACACTTAAGTCCTTGGCTGATTTACCAAAATAGTTTTGGCTGGCTGCTTCTATGCCATAGGCGTTGGAGCCATAAGGTATTTCATTTAAATACATTTTTAGAATTTGGTCTTTTTCAAACTTGCGTTCAATTTGATACGACAAAATTAGTTCCTTGATTTTACGGGTATAAGTTTTTTCCGGAGATAAAACGGCGTTTTTGACTAATTGTTGGGTAATAGTGGACCCACCGGCCTTTTTGCCGGTTAAGATATTGGTTACTACAGTTCTGGCCATTGACCATAAACTGAATCCACCATGCTGATAAAAATTTTTGTCCTCTATGACAATGGTGGCGTTTTTAACATAATTTGGCAGGTCTTCCAAATTTATCATAGTACGGCGTTTGTTGCCGTGGACTTCGTAGAGAATATTTTCACCGGTGCGGTCGTAGATTTTTGTACTTTGTTCTAACGAGCGGTCCAATAGTTTATCCGGGTTGGGCAGGTCTTTAGTGGCCCAGGCAAAAGCGCCTAGAGTTAAAATTCCTCCAGCGATGATTAAAATAACTGCCAATAAAAATAGATTTTTAAACCAAGGATGTTGTTTTTTAACCGGATTGCCGAGGCGGTGCCAGGTTTTTTGAGCATTACTGCGGCTACTTTTGTAATTTAGGTGTTTTATTGGCATAAATGACTATATTAAATCTGTTGATAAACTGTGTATTAAATTATTATAGCAGGTAAAATGATGTCACTCCATATCCTAATCCACTACAAAAATCCTCTCGCAGGGCGAGCGGGCAGGGTGTCCGCTTATGGCGGACGAGCAAGCCCGAGAGGGAGCGGCCAGCCCACGCTGGGGGCTGGCACGCGGGTTTTTGTAGTGGATTAGGATAAACAAATAAAATCCTTGACAAAAACTGGCAATTGCCATAGTATAAGGAATATCTTTAATTAGTCAATAATCAAGGTCACATGCTAGTTATTCGTTTGTCTCGTTTAGGTAAAAAAAATCAGCCGGCTTATCGGATTGTTGTTTCCGATAAACTCAAGGACACTTATGGCGATTATCTAGACCGTCTAGGTTTTTATAATCCCCTAGTCAGACCGAAAGAGTTTAAAATTAATGTGGAAAAGTTAAATGGTTGGCTGGCCAAAGGAGCTAAGGCCTCACCGACTATCCATAATTTACTGGTTGACCAAAAAATCATCACCGGCTCTAAATTGCGTTCCGGCGGCCGCACAAAAGCGAAAGCCAGCACCAAAGAAGAAGCCAAAAAATAATTGTTTGACAGGCAAGATAGCCAAATGGTAAAATAAAAACAGTTCGTTTTGTAATACCAGCTGAAGTGCCTGGGAAGGTCCAGTAGGTCGACAGCTTGGTGGTTTATTAGCAAGCTATTACCGTTATTCGGGAATAGTAGAATTAAGAATAAAAAAGATGAGTAACGCACCTGACCAAGAATTCTTAGAATTTGTTATTAAATCAATTGTCGCGAATCCAAATGATGTGGGAATTGAAAGAACAGTAGATGAAATGGGGGTCTTGTTAACCCTCAAAGTTAACCCGGCTGATATGGGTCAAATTATTGGACGCTCAGGTCAAACTGCCAGAGCTATTAGAACTCTTTTACGCACTATCGGCGCCAAGCTTAATGCCCGCCTGAATCTCAAGATTCAAGAGCCGGAAGGCAGTACTAGAGGTAATAACCAACAAGCTCCCCGTGAGGCCATGCCGGTTAGTTCTGAAGCCAGCTCTTCGGATATTGCTGACCTCAATCTCTAAAATTTAAATTTAGCGATATAACAAAAACCACATCCCGTGGTTTTTGTCTTTAAAACAAATCTATGCGTTTTGAAATTATTACCACCCAGCCCGAGGCCTTTGGTTATTTAGAAACCAGTATTTTGGGTCGCGCGCAAAAGCAGTGTCTAATTGAGGTTAAAATTCATAATCTACATGATTTCGCGGACGACCGACATAAGACCGTGGATGACCAGCCCTATGGTGGAGGTCCGGGTATGGTTTTGAAAATTGAACCTATTTATAAGGCGCTCAAAAAAATAGTGCCGCGCAAAAGTAAGAAAACTCTCGTTTTACTCATGAGCGCCAAAGGTAAAATTTTTAATCAAGGTCTCGCGCGCGATTGGCAAAAATATAATAAAATAGTTCTGATTTGTGGGCGCTATGAAGGAGTGGATGAACGGGTGGCGCAATATCTGGCCGACCAAGAAATTTCTGTCGGCGAATTTGTGCTGACTGGCGGCGAACTCGGTGCCATGATTATTATTGATGCCGTCGGTCGTTTACTCTCTGGCGTTCTTGGCGCGGAGGAATCTCTGGACGAAGAAAGTTTTTCCCAACCCGGACTTTTGGAATACCCCCAATACACCCGCCCCGAAATTTTTAAAGGACACAAAGTGCCCGAAGTACTTTTGTCTGGAAACCATAAGAAAATTAAGGAGTGGAAGGACAATATGGCGTGTCAGTCAAAATAGTTATACACAGCTACTTGGGGATAACTAGTTGATAAGTTTTTAGAAAACCAAACCCGGCAAAAGCCCTGATTTTTTCAGGGTTTTTAAACCCTAGGTTTTTTCAGGGTTTCTGGCCGATAATCGCCAGTTTAATTAGGCAGCTCCAAACCCTTGACACGAAAATCAAAATGCATTACTATAGTCGGTAGTAGTTACTTGAGGTAGCTACTCTATTTTTCGGACTTTGAAAACTAAAAAGTGATAGGAAGACAACCTAATATTGTCGCGAGTATAAAACGTCAAGGTTTATCTCGTGGCGGCCATTAAGTAGATGGTCAAAGTTTCTACTTCACTAAGAGTTTGATCCTAGCTCAGGATGAACGCTGGCGACGTGCCTAAGGCATGCAAGTCGAACGAGCTAACGCAAGTTAGCGAGTGGCAAACGGGTGAGTAACACATTGATAACCTACCCCTAACTTTGGAATAACTTTGAGAAATCAGAGCTAATACTAGATGTGCTTATTTAACGCAAGTTAGATAAGTAAAGCTTCGGCGGTTAGGGAGGGGTCTATGGACTATCAGCTAGTTGGTAGGGTAAAGGCCTACCAAGGCAATGACGGTTAGCGGGTGTGAGAGCATGACCCGCCTCAATGGGACTGAGACACTGCCCATACTCCTACGGGAGGCTGCAGTCAGGAATTTTCCCCAATGGACGAAAGTCTGAGGGAGCGACGTCGCGTGTAGGATGAAGTCTTTCGGGATGTAAACTACTTTTCTAAAGGAGCAAGTTTGCCGTAAGGTAAATTGAGAGTACTTTAGGAATAAGGGGCCGCTAACTTCGTGCCAGCAGCGGCGGTAATACGAAGGCCCCGAGCGTTATCCGGATTTATTGGGCGTAAAGCGTACGTAGGCGGATTTTTAAGTCAGTCGTTAAATTCTAGGGCTTAACCTTGGAGCTGCGATTGAAACTGGGAATCTAGAGGCCGGGAGAGGTAAGCGGAATTGCCGGTGTAGTAGTAAAATGCATTAATATCGGCAGGAACACCAAATGCGAAAGCAGCTTACTAGAACGGATCTGACGCTCAGGTACTAAAGCGTGGGGAGCGAATGGGATTAGATACCCCAGTAGTCCACGCCCTAAACGATGGATACTAGACATTGGAAGTATCGACCCTTCCAGTGTCGTTATACTTTAGTTAACACATTAAGTATCCCGCCTGTGGAGTACGGCCGCAAGGCTAAAACACAAAGGAATAGACGGGGACCCGCACAAGTGGTGGAGCATGTGGTTTAATTCGACGATAAGCGGAGAACCTTACCAAGACTTGACATATAGCTGCTAATCCTAGGAAACTAGGACTCCTTCGAGGGTGCTATACAGGTGCTGCATGGTTGCCGTCAGCTCGTGCCGTGAGGTGTATCGTTAAGTCGAGTAACGAGCGCAACCCTCATCCTAAGTTATATTGTCTTAGGAGACTGCCTCGCAAAACGAGGAGGAAGGTGAGGATGACGTCAAATCAGCATGGCTCTTACGTCTTGGGCTACACACGTGCTACAATGGGTAGTACAATGGGCTTGCTAAACCGCGAGGTGGAGCGAATCTCATCAAAACTACCCCCAGTTCAGATTGGAGTCTGCAACTCGACTCCATGAAGTTGGAATCACTAGTAAACGCCGGTCAGCTACACGGCGTTGAATACGTTCTCGGGTCTTGTACTCACCGCCCGTCACGTCAAGGGAGCTGGTAGTACCTGAATTCTGTCGGATGATGGAACAAGGTAAGATCAGTAACAGGGACGAAGTCGTAACAAGGCATCCGTAGCGGAAGCTGTGGATGGATCACCTCCTTTCTAAGAGAAGAAAATACTTCCTATCACTTTTAAGTTTTTAAGGTCAGCTTTTTTAAAAGGGGCATAAAAACAAAATGGTGCCACCGCGGGCGTGTAGCTCAGTTGGTTAGAGCACAGTCCTGATAAGACTGGGGTCGGAAGTTCGAATCTTCCCATGCCCACCATTTTAAATTGAGAGTTTAGCTCTCATCCAGCCCTAGGTATCTGTTGTGCGGAGTATGACGGATGCCAAGGGTTAGAGTTCTTTAAAAAAATCATAAATTAGAAGTAGAAAGCATCTTTATAACGTGCATTTTAATGGTTCTTACGGTTAGAGAGCACGGCGTATGGTGGATGCCTTGACATCAAGAGACGATGAAGGACGTAGTAGCCTGCGATAAGCTTCGGGGAGGTGGCAAGCAACCTTTGATCCGAAGATTTCCGAATGGGGCAACCCAACGCGACTAAAATCGCGTTTCTGTCTATATGACGGAGAAAACCCGGGGAATTGAAACATCTTAGTACCCGGTGGAAAATAAAACAAAAGTGATTCCCCTAGTAGCGGCGAGCGAAACGGGAACAGTCTAAACCGAACAAATGTTAAAGCCAGTAAGCGTTGTTTATTCGGGGTTGTGGGACTTATTGGGCCAATTTACTGATTGGTCGGGAAGTAAAAAAATTATTCAGCTAGTCGAATCTGCTGGGAAGCAGAGCCAGAGCGAGTGAGAGCCTCGTAGACGAAAGCCGAGTGAACTTCTTTGATAATGTTCCCAAGTACTACGGGACTCGAGAAATCCTGTAGGAATCTGCCAGGACTATCTGGTAAGACTAAATACTCCTTGATGATCGATAGTGGACAAGTACCGTGAGGGAAAGGTGAAAAGCAGCCCGCAAGGGCGATGAAATAGTTCCTGAAACCATACGCTTTCAATGAGTCGGAGTCCGCCTTCGGGTGGATGACGGCGTGCCTATTGAAGAATGAGCCAACGAGTTCTCTTTACTAGTTTGGTTAAGTCCGGGAAGGACGGAGCCAAAGGGAAACCAAGTCTGAATAGGGCGAATATATTAGTAGAGAGAGACCCGAAACCAGGTGAGCTAGCCATGATCAGGGTGAGTTTCAACGAAAGTTGGAAGGAGGCCCGAACCCACAAGCTGTATAACGCTTGGGGATGAATTGTGGCTGGAGGAGAAATTCCAATCGAACCTGGCAATAGCTGGTTCTCCTCGAAATAGCTTTAGGGCTAGCCTTAAGCGTTTTCTCTGGGGGTAGAGCACTGAATGGGGCTGGGGGGAGCAATCCTACCCTCTCCAACCAAACTCCAAATACCAGAGTTTTAAAGCTTAAGAGTCAGACTGTGGGGGCTAAGCTCCATGGTCAAAAGGGATACAGCCCAGATCCTCATCTAAGGTCCCTGAATTTATACTGAGTGTAAAAGGTGGTGAAATGACTTAAACAACTAGGAGGTTGGCTTAGAAGCAGCCATCCTTTAAAGATAGCGTAATAGCTCACTAGTCAAGTTGTTTTGCGCCGAAAATGTACCGGGGCTAAGTATAATACCGAAGATAGGAGTCCATCCTTCGGGATGGGCGGTAGAGGAGCATTCCATTTGCAGTGAAGTCGTACCCGTGAGGGACGGTGGAGCGGATGGAAGCGAGAATGTTGGCATAAGTAGCAAAAAATTCTGTGAGAACCAGAATCACCGTAAATCTAAGGTTTCCTGGGCAACGGTAATCGACCCAGGTTTAGGCGGGCCTAACCGCAGTATCACTTAGTGGTATTGAGGGATGGAAGAGCAGGTTAATATTCCTGCCCTCGCTGATTTTTTCGAATCACTGACGCATCTTGGTGAGAAATCCTGCTATGGCTATGTAGGTTGCCGTCCCGTAAGGGATGGCAGGAAACGAAACCCTCGGGTGGAGTGAACTTTCGTAACAAGGTGCCAAGAAAAGGTGGTGAGAGCTAAGGATCAGCGATCCGTACCGTAAACCAACACAGGTGGATGGGCACAAGTGTGCCAAGGTGAACGAGAGAACCATCGCCTAGGAACTAGGCAAATTAGTGGCCGTAACTTCGGGATAAGGCCCCCCCACATCTTTTAGCCAAGAATTATGGCAGGTTGAGCCGGATTTTATCTGACTCTCGCCTGTAAATAATCAGACAAGCGCCATAAGCACTTGTTGGCTGAAAGATGTGGGGCGCAGCTAACGACTTTCGAGCGACTGTTTAACAAAAACACAGGTTCCTGCTAAATCGTAAGATGAAGTATAGGAGCTGATGCCTGGCCAGTGTCCGAACGTTAAGGGGAGAGGTGATTCTGCCGTAAGGTGGATGAGCTTTGAGCCGAAGCGCGGATGAACGCCGGCGGTAACTATAACCGTCCTAAGGTAGCGAAATTCCTTGTCGGGTGATTTCCGACCTGCACGAATGGCATAACGACTCGAAAACTGTCTCAGCGATGGACTCGGCGAAATTGCAGTGTGAGTGAAGATGCTCACTATTCACAGCTAGACGAAAAGACCCCGTGGAGCTTTACTATAGTTTGTCATTGAATCAGAAATATGTATGTTCAGTATAGGTGGGAGAGCCGACGTAAGTCGGCTCGACAGTGAGATACCACCCTTGCCTATTTTTGGTTCTAACCCGCGCAAGCGGAGACAGTGACTGATGGGTAGTTTAACTGGGGCGGTTGCCTCCCAAAAAGTAACGGAGGCGTTTACAAAGGTTGGCTAGGTCCGGATGGAAATCGGGCTGATAGTGCAAAGGCATAAGCCAGCTTTACTGCAAGACCTACAAGTCAAGCAGTCGCGAAAGCGGAACTTAGTGATCCGACCGTACGAGATAGGACGGCGGAAGCTCAACGGATAAAAGTTACCCCGGGGATAACAGGCTTATCTCCCCCAAGAGTTCACATCGACGGGGAGGTTTGGCACCTCGATGTCGGCTCATCGCATCCTGGAGCTGGAGAAGGTTCCAAGGGTTTGGCTGTTCGCCAATTAAAGCGGTACGCGAGCTGGGTTCAAACCGTCGTGAGACAGGTTGGTCTCCTATCTGCTGTGAACGTTGACACTTGAGAAGACCCTTCCCTAGTACGAGAGGACCGGGAAGGACGAACCCCTGATGTACCAGTTGTTCTACCAAGGGCATTGCTGGGTAGTCACATTCGGAAATGATAAGTGCTGAAGGCATATAAGCACGAAGCATACTTCAAGATTAGGTGTCGTAGACCCCAGAGAGATTATCTGGTTGATAGGCTCTAGGTGTAAGTCCCGTAAGGGATTGAGCCGAGGAGTACTAATCAGTCGTTCTCTAACCGTGAGAACTGTTAAAATCGCGGATAAAAATGTTTTCTATCTTCTAATATGTGCGTTTGAACCCAGAGTTCTCGGTGCCCCAAGCGATAGGGTCACACCTGTTCCCATCTCGAATACAGCCGTTAAGCCTATCCGCGCTGATGATAGTCGCAAGGCAAAAGTAGGCCGGTGCCGGGAACCTTGGGTTCAAACAAAAACAAAATTACTCCTTTAAATCGGGAGTAATTTTGTTTTTGGATCCTATTGCTAAGTTTACAATTAAGAAACTATTTTTTCTTCTTTGTAGCTTTCTTCTTTGTAACTTTTTTAACTGTTTTCTTTACCACTTTCTTTTTTGCTGTTTTCTTTTTGGCTGCCATTTGAATCACCTCCCCCTCTTTTAATCATCGGATATAAATCACCCGATGCTAATAATAAAATTTCTGAACAAATTAATTATAATATATTTTTAAAAACAATGATATATTTTTTTGTAAATAAAAATATTTTTAAATATCCAACGCGATAATTTTTTCGCGTGATTTTAAGCCACGCATAATTTTTAAATTATAACGCTTCACGCCCAGAAACCGCGCCAATACAGGCAAAACTGCTTCATTAGCTTTGCCTTCAACAGCCGGCGCGCTCGTCCACACATGAAAAATTTCTCCAATCTTTTCCACGCGATTATTTTTTGACCTGGGGATAACTTTTATTTTCAGTAATTTCATAAATAAATTATAAAATTATTTTTGGAAAAAAGAAATGGGATTTGCAAAAATATTTTAGAAAATGGAATAAAAAACCCCTTGTTATTAATGTGTAACAAGAGGTTTGGTAATTTGTTTTTTGATCTTTTATAGAGAAAGATATTCTTTAAAAAGTTGAGTAAGAATATTTTCCGCCTCTTCTTGCTGAATAGTTTTCTCCCAAAAGCATAATTTGGCGAATAGAGATGAATTAGATTTCTTTACAAGCCATTTTGCCGCTTTTGTTTTGATATCGTTTAGAGATTTTTCGTGTTTTCCCCTATACTTATCCTTTAACTCTGGAAAGTTATAGGTGGCATTGAAACGAAAAAATTCTCCGCCTACTCCAGCTAAAGCTACTAATATAGCAGGAGAATATTTCTTATCAGCTCCCTTTTCTATAAGTGTTAGTAGCGCGTTATCTACATCTACTGTGATACCGTAATAAGGACGTGTCCAACCCTGGCTAGCCGCATAGGAATTCAATAGTTTATCAAACGGAGCAAGTATTTCCGCGTTTTTTCTCTTTGTGGCGTCGATTTCTTCCGGATTTCCTACGCCGGCATCGGCAAATTCCGGTCGCCATTGGATTGTTCCCGCTCTTATTTCTTTGGTTATTAGCCGAAGATCTGGTTTAAATATTTCTTTTTGCCCTTCAAGTATCTCGGTTATGATTATTTCAGGAACGGGAATTTTCATAATTTGTCTGTAAGTATCCCACCCGATTTTCTCAATAATTGCCGCTTGCTCTGGGTTTTTGTACTCACTTCGCGCGCCGACATCCGCCAGTTTACCCAGTATTTTACTGTTGATAAACTCAAGTTTGCTGATTATCTCCGTGGCTCTCCAAAGCGAGATAGGACCTTCGTACCACAAAGAATTTTCCCAAATAATCCTTTGTTCGCCAGAAAATACTATCAAGCCATGGATGGTCCTTCCTCTTGAAAATACAGCAGATACGCACTTTCTATCCTCATCCCCCATCTCCTCAACTTTAGCCATAAAGGGTTCGCTTTTGAATAAAATATTAATTTTATCCCGTGTAATTCTTTTACTCACTTTTTCTCCTTGTCTAATTTTCAAGTTGCGTGCTACAAAAGCCATTAATTTTTAACATATTTTTGAAAATAAATCAATCGTAAATAAAAACCGCCAGTGTTGAATCTGGCGGTTATGAATCTTTCATAGCTCATCCAAATTAAGTTTTGGATTGTGTTGGTTAGATTTTGGATTATGTAAAACTCCAGCTCCGGTTTGCGAATACCATGCTAAACGGCCGGTATTGTGGTTACAAATTAAAGCATTTTGTTCTGTGGCATATTTTCCCAAGATAACATATTGGGCAGCTCCCAAAATTGTAGCAGTTCTCATATCTGAAATAGTTTTTCCGTATTCGCGCTGGTACATTTCCATGCGCTCAATAGTTTCAGTATCAATTCTTGTTTTGAGGTTAGGATTGCTTAAAATTTCTTGAAAAGTTTTTAGCTCTCTTTCCTTTAAATCAGGAATTATTTCTGCCATTATTTGAACATGCCAGCTTTGCTTTTGAATAATTAAATGCACATCAGATGGGCATTGTTCTATCATCATTTTAAGCAACTCATGGGTTTGTTTGGCTACTTGAAAAAGTTTTTGATTGTTGTTCTCTCCGCGACCCCCGACCAGTAACAACATCTCAAATTGTTTAAATTGAGGAATAACAGTCAAGATATTACCCCAAAATTTTATATGACTTTTAACAAGTTCACTAAAGTATTCAGCGCAAATCGGAACAATAATCTCTCGACTACCGTTTAGTAACACCCTCCCGATTTTTACCAGCATCTTGCGATTGCTAGTAAATGGTCCACATATTTCCGCCAATTCCCTAAGTTGTCGGCAAACTTCTTCTGCGTTTGCGGTCAAGCTCAGCTCTTGCGCCATCTGACGAACAGCCGAGTCAATTCTTTTCCAATCAAGAACATTATCGTTCATGATTACCTCCTGTGGTTAATTGTTGACAACAAAAAAATCCCGCCCTTAATACACAACAAAAATTATGTAATAAGGGCGGGATTCCCGCGGTGCCACCTTAATTTGAAAACAAAATCAAAAATCTTGTTTTCCTCATTGACTCCGATTACTCGACATCAATTATCCTCTGGTTACGGAGGAAGCCGGATTTCCACTAACGCAGAAATCATCCTGTTTCTCAAAGATATAGAAACTATCTAAGCCCAACCCCTGAATTTTTCAGGGACTTAGATTTGGATTTTGTAATTTTAAAGAACTAACTAAGCATGATTCTACAGCTAACCCAATTAAAAGTCAATCCCACCTAAACCGTATTACAGCCCCTTGATCAAATTCACCAATTCCGGGAACTTTTCTATTAAAAAATGTCCGCGGTCATCAAAAACCAGTGCCTGCGCTTCTGGCAGTGCTTTTTTGTATTTATCTAATTCTACAAAAGGCACCTGTGGGTCATCTTTACTTAAAAATAAGTAAATTTTACCGCCTTGTTTGGATAAATTGTCCAAAGACGGCGGTAATATGAAGTCCCCTAATGATTGGTCACATCCTTCCGCATCGTATGGTGCCGCCACTATAATTGTGGCTTTAATTTTCTTTGCGGCGGTATTTTCCGCCAGATATTTTACCAAAAAAATCCCACCCAGAGAATGCCCGATTAAAATAATATTTTCATCACAGAGTTTTAATATTTTCTCCAACCAAATTTTCCACTCATTGTAATGCGCGCTAGCCGCATTGGGCATTGTCGGCGTTAAAACATCAAAATCAGATCCCAATTCATCAGCTAAATCATATTTCCAATTTTTTTGAAACCTGATTTTTTCAAAACCAATTTCAACTGAATTCAAATATTCTAAATAATCATCATGTGAATCATAAGTTTTTCCCCCATGAAGTAAAAGTATTTGTTGTGGCATAGTTTATTAAGTTTAAAAAATAACTCTGGTGGGGATAGAGAGACTCGAACTCTCACGCCTTGCGGCACCAGCTCCTAAAGCTGGCGTGTATACCAATTTCACCACATCCCCTTTTATTGGCTATTTATAGTTATTATCTTAGCAAAAATCCGTCTAAAAGCAAGTTTTAACAATTTTTTTCGCATATTTCAAAAAGTTGGGCTATAATAAAATAAACTTTAAACTTTTGAAAAATAAATTGGCCGCAGGCCAATTTGATGTCAGCACTCGTTCGAGAATAATTTGCTAGCAGTTTATTCCACTCACTTCGTTTGACAATAATATATTAAAAATGAAAAAAATTATCCGTCGACTATGGGTTGGTCTGTTTTTGGTCTGTTTGGTGAGTTTAAATTTTGGTTTTTTAGTGAGGCCGGTGAGGGCAGAGGGTGAAAATACGATTATTATTACGGAAGTGATGAGTGCGCCGCCAGGAGACAATGCTAAAAATCAATGGGTGGAAATTTATAATTATGGCAATACTAATATTGATTTAAAAGATTGGAAATTATGGGAAAATGATAAACCAAAACATGGACTTAACGGCTCGCAACCTGATTTAATTTTGGCCGGAGGAAATTATGCTATTATTGCCAATAATTCAACTACTTTTTTCGTTAATAATTCAACTACCTTTTTCGGAAATCTAATTGATAGTTCTTTTGATTTTGTAAATGGATCGGGTGGAAAGATTGGTTTTAAATATACTAATGGTGCCGATATTATACCCGCTACTAATTATCCAGCTACCGCTGAAAATCAAACAGCTCGATTAATTAGTGGCGCTTGGACGACATCAACGCCTACCCCTGGTTCTGGTTTTGACGGTGTATTACCAACAACCAATACTTCTCCAAGCCCAGACAATCCAGATACTGGTGACACCTCCGACCCACCCGCCGATTCCCCTATTGTTTCTGCCACCTCTACTTTAGAAACCGAAGAACTAACCGAAGCCAAGGCCTGTCCGCCGGGTAGCGTAGTTATTAATGAAATTGTCTCTGACCCCGTTGATGACGAAGTGGAATGGGTAGAATTATACAATCGTAGCACTAAAACCGTGGACCTAACTTACTGGCTGATACAAGATGCCGACGAAAAGCCGCACACTATTGCTCACGAGACCTTAGAATTGGCTGGATTGAGTCATATGGTTTTGTATAAGGGTAAAGATTTTAATTTTGCTTTAAATAATTCCGGTGAAATTTTACAGCTGGTCTGTTATAACAACATCATGGACAGTGTCACTTATGGCAAATTTGACGATGGCCAGCCGGAAGATAATGCGCCGATAGCCAAAGACCCCTTTTCCCTGGCCCGCCTTGAAGACGGCCGCGATACCAATTCCGACAAAGACGACTTCGCGGTGACGGCCACACCCACGCCCGGCCGTGCCAACATTATCAATACGAATAGCGAAGCGACCCAATCTCCTGACAGTGGCCAGATTTTTACCAACAAAATTGTTATCAGCGAAATTTTACCTAATCCGGCCGGTAGTGACAGCCAAACCGAATTTATTGAACTTTACAACAGTGGCGAGCAAGAAGTGGATTTAACCGGCTGGAAATTAAGCGATAGCGGTACGCGTTTAGTGTCGTTGACGGCCGAAAAATTTGGCGATTTAAAACTGGGCGCTGGCAAATATCTGGTTTTGTGGCGGCAACAGACCGGTGTGGCATTGAATAATAGCGGGCAAGACGCGGTTAAGTTGTACTGGCCCAATAATAAAATTGCCGATGAGATGGAATATAGCGGGGCGGTGGCGGATGATACGGCTTACGCGCGCACGGCGGACGGGGTTTGGTTTTGGAGTCAAAAGGCCACCCCCGGCGCGCCCAACGAAATTATTCAGGCCAACCAGTGTCCGCAAGCCGTGATAAACTTCGCGCAACCAGTAGCTGCCGGGGTAGAAGCGCTGTTTGATGGTAGTGATTCCAGCGACCCCGATGGCGAGGGTCTTAGTTTTTTATGGTCGTTTGCGGATAAGACCACCAGCAGTTTGGATGCGGTTAAAAAGACCTTTGCCAAGTCCGGCGCGCAAAAACTGGTTTTAAAAGTGACCGATGAAAATGAATGTTCAGCTGAGGCCAAAATAGAGTTTACGGTGGCTAAAAGTGGCACCGTGGCTGGGACTACAGCCGGCTCTAGCTCTAGCGCGGATTTAAATGCCGGCGGTGCGACAAGTGGCGCGGCGAGCGGTGCGACTGGCGGCGGTATTTCATCCAAGGCCGCGCTTGGCACAGCGGCTGGCGCTCCGGCGGTGTATTTAAGCGAAATTTTACCCAATCCCAAGGGCGCGGATAGCGGTCAAGAATGGTTGGAAATTTGCGGCCATGATAATCAGCCCGCCCGCGGTCTGCAATTAGAATTAGAAACCAGCGGCGCGCCTAAGGTTTATCAGCTGGACACGCTTGATTTCTCGGCGGGCCTTTGCCGGCAAATTAACCCCGCCGACCTAAAAATTACTCTGCCTAATACTGCCGCTACTCTGCGTTTGCGCGACAGCGGTGGCAATGTTTTAGACATGGCCAGCTATACCAAAGCGCCCGAGGGTCAGGGTTTCGTGTGGGCGGCGAGCACGGGCTGGAGTTGGAGCGCTGAAACGACGCCGGGCGCGCTCAATCCTGGCGCGGCGGCAGTGCTGGGTGGTTCTGTTAATGCTGGTGACAGAGCTGGTAATGCTAATTTTTTGTCTGGCGCGGCTGAAGGTATTAGCGTTATGGGTCTGGCCGCAATAAAAAACCTGCCAGAGGGGGCGCTGGTCACGGCGCGGGGACAGGTTTTGGTTTTGCCAGGCGTTTTGGGTAGCCAGATTTTCTATATCGGCGATGAAAATGCCGGTCTGCAAATTTATATGTACAAAAAGGACTGGCCGGCTTTAAAATTGGGCGATTGGCTGGAAATTACAGGTACTGTGACACCTAGTGGCCAGCAAAAACGACTTAAGACCATTAGTCGCGATGATATTATTATCTTAAAAGCCGGCGGTCTGCCCATGGCCTCGCAAGTGGATTTGGCGGAATTACAAGAAGACAGTTTAGACGCTTTAATTACGGCGGACGGCACTTTAAACAGCCGCAGTGGGCGCACCTGGCTTTTGTCGGACAATGACCAGACGCTGGAGGTCTATTTTAAACAAAATATCGCCATGCCTGAATATGAGCCGGGCACGCCAGTGAAAATTACCGGCATTTTGAGCTGGGCGGAGGACCATTATCGGCTGTTGCCGCGTACGGCTGAGGATATTGAGGCGGTTTCCAGTACTTCCGGCACTTCTGAAGCTCTCACGGCCACTTCTACCCGCGATTTTCTGGCCGGCGAGGCCATGGCCTTCACTTTGGGCGGCAATGGCGACTGGCAGCGCGCGTGGACGGTTTTGGGGCTGGTTGGAGGCGGTTTGGGGCTGTTTTTGCTGGGATTATACATAGGCAAACGCAAAGCCATATAATACCCATTTTGCCTATTGACAGCCAGACCCTTTTTCGTTATCATTGTTAGGTATTAAGGACTAATTAACTAGAAAAACATATGTCTGACGACCAAAAAACACAAGCTACTGACGAAGTTGAAGAAACCGCGGAAAACACGGAGAGTTCTGTTTTGACCGAGGAAACTCCAGTAGAAGAAATTAAAACCATTGTTACTCCGGAATTTACCGAAGAGGTCTTAACAACCGTGGACGACAGTTTAGTCCCAGAGACCCCCGTGGAGGATTTGCCAGTGGACGCGGTCAAGCCGGATTCTGAAATTGAAAAAGAAAGAGTTATCAAGGCCTTAAAACCGGGCATGACCGTCAAGGTTTATCAAAAAATCCGCGAAACCAATACTAAGGGTGAAGTTAAGGAACGGTTGCAGATGTATGAAGGTATGATTTTGGCTATCAAACATGGCCGTGAAATTGGATCCACTATGACCGTGCGCAAGCTTTCCGGCGGTATCGGTGTGGAAAAAATCTTCCCCATCTTTTCACCAAATGTTGCCAAGATTGAAATGGTCAAACAAGCCAAAGTACGCCAAGCCAAATTATATTATTTGCGTGAACGGCGTAAGAAAAAGCTCAAAGAGACCAAGCTCTAAGGTCTATCTATCACCCCGCGGACGTGGTGAAATGGTATACACGCTAGCTTGAGGTGCTAGTAGCTCTTAAAAAGCTGTGGGAGTTCAAGTCTCCCCGTCCGCACCAAGGGCGAATAGCTCAGTTGGTTAGAGCATCTCGTTTACATCGAGAGGGTCGGGGGTTCGAATCCCTTTTCGCCCACCATATTAATTAGGAGGTAAGTATGGAAAGAATTTTTGGGTTATTTCTGATGTTTTTAGGCCTGGCCATGGTGATAAAGACCTTTTGGTTTTTGAATAATGTTGGTAGAATGAGTTGGGCTGAGAAATATCTGGATTTAAATGGCGGCTCGGTAATGGGTTACAAATTAATGGGCATTGTCATCTTTTTTTTGGGGTTTATTCTGTTGTCCGGCTGGATGGATAGTATTGTCTTGAGTATTTTTACGCCAAGAGTTTCGGGCTCGTAGCTCAGTTGGTTAGAGCACCTGCTTTGCAAGCAGGGGGTCAGGAGTTCGACTCTCCTCGAGTCCACCATTATTTCACCGCGCCGAGGTAGCTCAGCGGTAGAGCGAAGGACTGAAAATCCTTGCGTCGGCAGTTCAACTCTGCCTCTCGGCACCAGTTACATATCAATATTATTATATCGCGCCATCTGGCGCGCGTCCGTTATCGGGGTGTGGCGCAGTTGGCTAGCGCGCGTGCTTTGGGAGCATGAGGCCGGAGGTTCGAGTCCTCTCACCCCGACCATTATTTCTTAAAGTTAAAACCCTGCGGGTATCGTATAATGGCTATTACCTCAGCTTTCCAAGCTGATGACAGGGGTTCGATTCCCCTTACCCGCTCCAAAAGAACATCCACCATGGGTGTTTTTTTGTTAGGAAGTATTGACATATCTTTAATTATATAGTATGTTGTCTATGGTTTTTAAACAAGCATTGGATAATCAAACCTTAAAACCCAGGAGAAAAGTACAATGAAAAAGGTAGTTAACACATCCGGTTATAGTGTTTCCGAAGGACTCGCTGACCAGATTACCTTGCCAAATGGCAAATATCTTTATACGGGCGTGTCCTCGGTCTGTTCAATCGTTGCCAAAGAAAGAGGACTGGAAGTAAAAACGGTTAGATATTATGGTGCGTGTATTGATTCCCTTATCAACGATCGCGCCCATCTCAAATTCCCTATCCAAATTGATGAAGTTAGTGTAGCTGACTTTATCGATAAGATAGCTACCAATGAAGAATGTAGGGAGTTTCACCGCGCCAGTTAAAAAAAGAAGTTGTTAGAAATTAAACTGTGGTCTGTTTGTACATTCCACAGTTTTTATTTTTTGATTGATTTAATGCTCAAATCGCGTTAGTATTGATTTATATAATCAAAGTTTAATTTTATGGACTTTCAACAAATTCAACAAAGAGCCCTTGAAATCAGAACAAAATATGCCGATTTGGAAAAGCAAATAAGCGAGCAATAAATTTTAAAAAGATATTGCCATGGATAATAAAGAAAAATTTAATAAACCAGCATTAAGCCCAGAATTGTATGGCCTTCCTAGTGTTATAATTGAAATACAACCACAAAGAATTAAGCCAAATGGAACTTTTAAATCAGAAAATTTAATTATCAAAAACGAAAATAATGAAGAAATAGGCACTGCTATATTAAACATTTTTTATCCACCCAATAGAGAACATTATGCTTATTTAAATACAATTAAAATAAAAGAAGAATTAAGAGGTAAAGGATATGGCAAGGCCACCTATCTTGAATTAATAAAAAAACTGGCTGACGTTAAATTAAAATCAGGTTTTCAATTAAGTAGAGGGTCATCAAAAGTTTGGGAATGGTTGTGTCAAAACGGCTTAGCTGTTAAAACTAGTGATGGAAAGACCGATGAAAATAAACTAAACGCGGGTTATAGTTCTGCCGAGTATGAAGCTATAAAATATATCGGCTAAATGAATTTACCCTATCACCGCGCCCCCCATACATCGCGCGCCACGATAAAACACACAGATCTGGCCGGGGGTGACGGCGGATTGGGGGCGGTCAAAGACGATTTGACCGCTATTTTTATTTTTAAAAGTCAAAGTCGCAGGTTTAGCGGTTTGGGTAGAGCGGATTTTTGCCATTACGCGTAGAGTTTGGCTGACGCGCCTTTTTGCGCCTTCCGCGCCTGTCATTACCGCCTTGGCTGTCTTACTTGTCCCAGCGCGTCCCGCCGCTATCCCGCCGCCCGCCCCTGCGCCTTCCACCATCCCCACCCCATTGAAATGTACATCTTTCAGCTCAATATTTTTGCGGCTAGCATGGTCAGCGCGCGAACTAACCACCAGCTGATTTTTCCGCGCATTTTTACCAACGACATAATACGGTCCACCGCTCAATTTAAGGCCTTTGCGCTGTCCAATGGTATAATGTGCCAAACCGTTGTGCCAACCCAAACCACGGCCATCTGAGAGGCAAATTTGGCCTGTTTTAGGGCGGACTGTCTGCTGAATAAACTCCGGCAAGTCATGGCCGGAAACAAAACAAAAGTCCTGACTTTGCGCGCGCTTTTCAAAGGTCTTAAATTCGTTGCCGCTTTGGCCAGCGCGTGTGGCGCGGTCGGGTTGGCGCGCGCCTTCCGCCTTGGCGATTTGATAAACCTCGGCCTTGGTCAAATTACCCAAGGGCAAAATTATGCGCGCCAGATATTTTTGCGGTAAAAAACTCAAGGAGTAGGTCTGGTCTTTGATTTTATCTTTGGCGCGTAAAAGTTGAAACTCATTGGCTTTTTGGTTAAATTTTACGCGTGCGTAATGACCTGTAGCGACGAATTTTGCGCCGTTTGCATTGGCGACTTTCAATAAGGTCTTGAATTTCAAATTGGGATTGCAAAAAACGCAGGGGCTGGGCGTGCGATTATTTTTTAATTCGCGCGTAAAATAATCTATGACTTCTTTTTGAAATTCCTTTACGACGTCCACAACTTGATGCGGTACTCCGAGCCGCTGGCAGATTCTTTGCGCGATTTTCAGCGATTCATCAGTACAACAAACATTTTCTTTTTGCCGCGCGCATGACCAAGTGGCGTATTTTAGCGAAACACCAATGGGCTGATAGCCGAATTTTTTTAATAACAACAAAGCCACCGACGAATCGACTCCGCCTGACATCCCGACGATAACTTTTTGCGGATCTAAGGTTTTGGCCATATTTTTAGTATTTGTGCTCGCTTTATTTTACAGATAATTACTTTGCGGCCTGTTTTTGCAACCGCTCTTCAATAATATCTTTTTCCGCGCTCAGGTGTTGATGCCGTTTTTCCATTTCCGGCGTGATTAGACATTGCGCGCCGGCCTTTTCGCCCCGCCCTGTCTTCCCATAATAATCATAAATGGCCTCAAAAAGCGCGTCGTTGGCCAAGACCGAACAATGTTTTTTATTCTCTGGTAAATCACCCAGTGAGTCAATAATTTCATCTTTGGTGATTTTCATGGCCTCTGCCAGTGTCTTGCCTTTGGCTAAATCGGTCACCGCGCTGCTGGTAGCAATGGCAGCCACGCAACCGAAGGTCTCAAATTTAACCTCTTTAATAATCTCTTCTTTTTTACTGTTTTGGCCGACTTTAATATACAGCCACATTACATCGCCGCAAACTACATTACCCACGATGCCGAGACCGTCGGGGTTTTCAATTTTGCCGTAGTTATGCGGTTTGTGAAAATGTTTTAAGACCTCTTCGTTGTACATATTTTTGTTTTATTTAGTTAATTTAAAAGGTGAAATTTGGCGTAAATTAGCCACTTCGCGCGCCAGAATTTTCAAAGTGTAGTCCAAGTCGCTTTTGGTGGTTTGCCGCCCCAGTGAAAATCGCAAAGAGCCATGGACTGACTGGTGCGGCAGACCCAGCGCCAAAAGTACCGGTGAGGCCTGTAATTTAGCCGAAGAACAAGCCGAACCAGTGGAAACCGCGATACCTTCAGCGTCTAGGCGCATCAAAAGCGACTCACCCTCAATGCCGTCAAAGCGCAAGTTGATATTGTTAGCCAAGCGCGCGGGCGTGGTGGCGCCGGCGGTGATTTTTTGCGCGGAGCGGGTGATTTGCGTCGGGGAAACAATGGGCGCGCCGTTGAGATATGCGCCTGGAATTTCTTTGAGCGCGCGGCCGATAAAATAATCGCGTAATTTGGTCAGGCGGGTGTTTTCGCGCGCAGCACTTTGATAACTCAATTCCGTCGCCTTGGCCAGGCCCACCGCGCCAGCGATATTGGAAGTCCCCGAGCGCAGACCGCTTTCTTGTCCCCCGCCGTGTAACAACGGTTCCAGCCGGACATCCCGGCGCTTGTACAGCAAAGCAATACCCTTGGGTCCGTAAATTTTATGTCCTGAGGCCGTCAACATGCCGATATTGAGCGCGTGTACATTGATTTTAATTTTGCCAAAACTCTGCGCGGCGTCAGTATGAAAACAAATATTTTTACTCGCGCAAATTTTACCGATGGCCGCCAAGTCCTGAATGGTGCCGATTTCGTTGTTGGCATGAATAATGGAAACCAAAATTGTTTCTTGGGTAATAGCTTTTTTCAAATCCGCTGGCCGCACAAAGCCATATTGGTCCACTGGCAATTCGGTAATTTTAAAACCCTGTTTTTTGAGCCAAGCGGCGCTGTTTCGCACACAGTCGTGTTCAATGGTGCTGATGATAATATGTTTGCCGCGTGTTTGGTTGGCCAGCGCGAAGCCCTTGAGCGCCAGATTATTGCTTTCGGTGGCGGAAGAGGTAAAAATAATTTCTGCGGGGTTGGCATTGAGCGATTTTGCCAGTCCAGCGCGACTTTTTTCCAACGCGATTTCCGCTTCACGCCCGAAAGAGTGTAGCGATGAAGCATTGCCGAATTTTTGATCTAAAAATGGCGCCATAGCTTTAATGGCTTCTGCCGCGATCGGAGTGGTGGCGGCGTAGTCCAGATAGATTTTGGGATGCTGGCTTTTCATATTTTACGAAATAAAATTTAAAATAATTTTTTAATAAACTTAATTTAAAGTAAGTCGCGCAAAGTTATTTTTTTGATAGCGGTCAGCAGTAAATTTTCCAGTTGATTTTCCAGCGCGCCTACCGTACACCCCGCCAGACCGCAAGTACAGCTGCCGCCATTTGAGAGATGGCATTGCGAGCTGGTTTGATTTTCCAAGATATTAAAGACCTCTAGCAATGAAATACGTGCCGGCTTTTTATTCAAAATATAGCCGCCTTGCGCCCCACGGCTGGCGGTGATGACACCGCCTTTTTGTAAGCGATTAAAAATCTTCTCCAAATAGGTCTTGGAGATTTTTTCGGCTTGGCTGATTTCCGCCACGGAGCGCGGACCGGGGTTTTGCGCGAGGTATTTCAGCGCGCGCAGGCCGTAGCGACTGGCAGTAGATAATTTAGTGAGCATTGATAATGATTTTAATTCGGACTATTATGGTCTGATATATGCTAACAAATGGTTTTATATGCGTCAAGGGCGTTTTCAAAAAAATAAAAACACCTCAAGGAGGTGTTTTTTTGTTTCCGTTATTTTTGTGACATTACTTAACGGAAAAGAAGGGTTAAAGAATCCGGCGTAAATTCTGAAATTTCGATATGTGTGGGGGTAGCCGTTCCCATACTACCAAATATATTTTCAAGAACTATTTCCTCCTCGCTTGATTCAGGAATAATGTCCATGTTAAGATGGAATCTTTTTTCCCCTTCGCGGGAGCTACTAAAGCCGTGACTTCTTTTTTTTACTTGCATTCTTCCTCCTTGTGTTATTAAAAAGCTATTTATTACTCACTTAGTGTAACATAATATATATAACCTGTCAATAGATTCTTTATGCTCGCATATATTAATTAAAATTAATTAGGTTAGGGCTTGCTTATTAATAAAATTATAAAAAAAGGCGGCTCGTTCCGAGGGGTGGTTACGAGCCGCACATCATACCGTAAAGCATCGGTTGATTTTTTGGATTGCCAAAGCCCTAATGGATTGTTCACATGTTCTAAGAAATGTTTCAATGTCCGAATTGTTTTTATCCCCGCTCAATTTTGCGCTCATGATTAGGATTAAAAACCCGGATTGGTCGTATTTCAAAGAACCGCCCAAAAAACCTAATTCCGAACAATCCACTTTTTCTACTGTCATGGTGAATTCTAACATCAAGGGATTTTGTTTTGTTATAGACAGTTTTTCAAACATCAAAGGATATTCTGTAGATATACTTTGATTATTCACTAACTCAGGTAAAACAACATCCTCAAAATGTTGGACGCTTAAATCACCACGGAAACCCAATAATTTATCGGGAATAGTTTTGTTCAGAATCAGGACTTCAAAAATTTCCAAAAGAACACCTCCTCCTTATTTTGCTATATTTTTTCTAATAGGCCTTTTGCAATTCTATACCCGTGTAGAAATATTTAACAATCTCTTCCCAATTCAAACCGAGATTTTCCGCCATATCCCAAGCGCCCCAAGCCGACATACCGACACCGTGGCCGAACATGGTCTTGCCTTGGTCAAAAGGTACATATTTGGGTTGCAGCCAGGGTTTATCGCTGCCGCCCCAAACGGATTTCCAAGTGCGCGTGTAGCCATCGGTTCTGGCGGAATATGGCGTGACGGCCACTTGGCCAGCATAAGTTACTAGCAAACCGTTGGTGGCATTCACGGCCGCGGCCACCTTGGGCTGGCTTTGTTCGCGGTCATAACCACGATAGACTTGGTCGCTGGAATTACCCGTCAAAACAAAGCCGCGTTTAGCATGGCGCGATGGATTCAGCCAATTAGTCATGGCATAAGTGCGTTCGGCAATCGCCATGGCGCCTAGATATCCAGCTGGATTATTATTACCACACTCGCCCGAGCCCTTGAGATAGTCCTCAAAAGGCAGTTCGTTGATAATCCACAGCGTCTCATCATCAGTATAGGCAATTTCAATAGTGCCGCGGAAATGCGTGTAGGTTTTCCAATTGGTAGTGTTGATATTAGTCGGTATTTCCATAATTACGGTCTCATCTTTGGGCGCAAAACGCACTGGTGTGTCGGACAATAATAGTCGTTGGCCATTTTCCAAGACCTCGTATAATTTTTTGGTAAAATCAAATTTAATCGTTAAAGGTCCGCCCAATAAATTATTACCCAAGAGTGTATTATTTTCATCGCGAATTTCATAGGGTCCATTGGCGCGAATGGTGATGGGGTCTTTAGTGGAATAAATGCCGATGCGAATATCAGGTCCTTTAGATAATGTTTTAATATCGCTGGCCGCGGTAGCTATACCGGAAATGTCAGAAGCAGTCACGCCAGTAATATCCGTGGCGATTACGGGAGTAGTAGTCAAATTAAGCGGTAAAATAATCGGCGCGTATTGATCCAGCGTCTTGGTCGCGAAACGCAGAGGATTAAAAAGCGGGTCAACCGGTATGGTACTGGAAGTGGAACTGGAGACCGCGGGCGTGCCCGCCGAGGCCTCAGCGGAGGCGGGAGTGCTGGCGACTATTGGCGGCACGGGTAAAGGAATGTTGATAGTGGCCGCTGTGCCTTTGTATTTAGCATTGCTGATTTGAAAGAATATCTGAGTGTTGGTTGTCGGTAGATAATCTATACCTTTGACAGCCAACTGATAATTTTCTACATAAGTACCCGGGCGCTCGGGAGCTGCCACCGCGAAACGAAAAGTGCCAATCTCCCCTGGTTTAACGGTCTTTTCTAATAATTTACAAGGGGCGTATTTAGCGCGCCACCATTTGTGTTGAAAAGGACTTTTGCGGCCGTAGGGCTCGCTTAAATTTAAAGCGACTAAATTAGCTCCGTCGTTTTTCCATGTGGCGGTGCCGGTATTTTTAAATTTGAGCTCCAAAGTGACGGCCTTGCCTGAGGTCATTTTGATGATGTCGCTGACTAGCAAAGGTATTTTGCCATTGTTGCTGCGCGCCACCAGCTCTGCCAAGTAAGTCGGCTTGGTAGCGGCCTGAGTTGTTAAGCAGCAACCAAAAAATATAGCTATAATTAAAGTTAAAAAAGCGAATTTCAACGATTTTTTCATAGTATAATATGTCTAAAATTTAGTTATTTCATTATAGCATAAAAAAAAGAAGTTCGCCTGGGATTGGTCGGCGAACTTCGTTAAAAATTTTGTAGCAGAAAAAGATTAAAAGGGCTTATTCGCGTCTCAGCTTTCTGTTTGTTATGGGATTTTCCTTTAGCCGTGGTTCTTGATGATAAAGTATCTGACGCATACTGGGGTTGATGATATTGGTGATTTCTTGGTCTAATTCTGTAAGTATTATTTTTGTGACATCAGGTAACCCTATCATTTGTCCTAATAGTGTCTTTTCCGCCCCGTCAAATATTTTTTGCGAATTACCCAATACCCTATTGCGGATTCGTGTCAGTGCCAGTTTTTCTGACAGTATTTGTTGTATCTCTGCCAAATTATTAGCACTGATAATTATTTTTTCAGTTGCTTCTCTTCTACAAAAAAGCGTGTTTAGAGGCCAGTTTTCTATTTGAAAGTCCAGCTCTACTACCATTGGCTTTAGTAGATTTTTTTCTAATTGAAGTATGGTGTTAATGGCCGTTAATAGTAGAGAGCCATTATAGTCATCTTCAACTATTGAAAGCGACGGCGGATCTGCTTCTTCTTTTTTTAAGAGTAGGAGCAGCTTTGAAATGTAATAATATGTAAAAGATATTTTCCAGTTTTCTTCTTTCCCATATAATATAAAAGTGGAAAATATATACACATCAAGCTGTTTTCCATCTCTTTCTTTGTCCAACATCCCAACCTCCTTTATTTTTGTTCAGTTTTCAAATTCACTATTGCGTATAGTTTAACAGTTTTTATCAAAAAGTCAAGCCGCTAAACTTGTTGAAAGCGATTTTTATTGTTAAAATCTATACCATAATATATGTCTTTTACTCGTCAAGTAGCACACAATACTTTAATCCAGGGCGCCGGCAAAGGGCTGGGCTTTGTTTTCGGCATTCTATCCACGGCTCTGATGGCGCGTTATTTGGGTGTGTTGGGTTTTGGTGAATATTCCACCGCCATGGCCTTGGTCCAGCTTTTTGCCATTGTGGCGGATTTCGGGTTGTATCAGATTGCTTTGCAACTTTTGCCACTGAATAAGTGGAGCGAGACCAAAGTTATCAGCGGCATTTGGACACTGCGGATTATTTTGGCAGTGGTTTGCCTGGCTCTGGGCTGGGCGCTGGTTTTGATTATTCCCGGTTATTCTTGGCATATTCGTTTAGGCACGGGCATTTTATCGGTGGCGATTTTCGGCGTTTCTTTACAACAAATTTTGGCCTCGCTCTACCAAAAGCATTTGCGCATGTGGATTCCGACTTTGGCGGAATTAGGTGGTAAGGCCTTAAATCTTGTTTTGCTGGCTTTGGTGGTGGTCTTGAATATGAATTTTTATTGGCTCTTGGCGTCCATCGCGCTGCCAAGTTTATTACAAACTCTCTGGACCTGGTTGGGCGCGCGCCGGCTGACGGAAATTCATTGGGATTATGACTGGGAATTTTTCAAGGAAATTTTAAAGCGCGCCTGGCCGATAGGTGTGTCTATTATGCTAGGGATGCTTTATTTCAAAATGGATACGGTAATTTTATCTTGGTATTACTCGCAAACCGAGGTGGGTATTTATGGTGCCAGTTACAGAATCTTGGAGGTCTTAAATTCACTGCCATATTTATTCATCGGACTGATTTTACCGGTTTTGAACGCGGCTTGGTCGGAAGGCAATCATGAGCGTTTTCAAAGGGTCTTGCAAAAGGCCTGGGATTTTAGTTGGATATTGATTTGGCCGATGATTATCGGCGGGTTTTTATTAAGCGACCAGATTATAAATTTAATTGTCGGGCGTGATTTTGCCGCGGCTGGACCGATTTTACAAATTCTCTTAATAGCGGTCGGGGCGTTGTTTATCGGTCAGCTTTTTACCGGCGCGGTGATTGCTCTTAACAAGCAAAAGTTGATGTTGCGCTATTATTTATTGGTAACTGTCGTAGCTTTGATGGGTTATTTTATTTTCATTCCGCGTTTTTCGTATTGGGGCGCGGCCTGGATGACAGTTGCAGCTGAAATTTCCATCGCTTTGGCCGGTCTTGGAATTGTGCTGCGTTTTGCCAAGATTAAATTACAATGGTGTTTGTTTTACAAAGCCCTGTCGGCGGCGGTTTTAATGGCGGCTGGAATGATTATCTTGCCGTCGTTGCCGATTTTGTGGGAATTATTGCTGGGGGTGAGTTTGTATTTTGGCGCATTGTATTTTGTAGGGGGTTATTCGCGAGAAATGGTGCGAGAAATTATATCTTTAAAGCGTAAATAGTATGTCGGCAACTTTATTACTGATTATTCCGGTTTTACTATTGGCGGTCTATGTAAATTATCGTTGGCCGAGTTGGGGTTTGGCGCTGGCGGCGTTTAGTTGGCCGCTCTATGTCTTGCGCTGGGGTCTTTTCGGTCTGCCAAGTACACTTTTGGAAGGATTAATAATCGTCGCGCTGGCGGTCTTTTTATTTAAAAATCGCGACTGGCGTGATTGGCATTGGCCAAAATATGGCTGGCTGGTGGGTTTATGGCTGGCCTGGTCTTTTTTATGCGTCTGGGTTAATCCAAATTGGTATGCCGCGCTGGGTTTATGGCGCGCGTATTTTTTAGAGCCGCTGATTTTTGTCTTTTTGGCGCTGAATATGATTAAAAATCGGCGCGATTGGCATTTGATGTGGGGCGCGATTGGCATTAGCGCTTTACTAGTGGCGATATTTGCCATAATTCAAAGATTCACCGGCTGGGGTGTACCGTATGAATATTGGGCGCTAGGCGAAGGTCATCGGGTGACCAGTATTTTTGCTCAACCCAACTTTTTGGGGCTGTTTTTGGGACCGCTAGTGGCTTGGTTCGGCGGTCGTGCGGTGATGCTGGGATGGGGTCGCGGTTGGAAGGAAATAATGGGCGCGCTAGCGGGATTTTTGGCAATCATGGCGGCCAAAAGCGACGGGGCTTTAATTGGTATTGTCGGCGGTTTTTTGGCGGCCGGTTTATGGTTCAAAAAGACGCGCTACTGGGCTATTGCCGGTGTCGCGGCGGTAGTTTTAATCTTAGCGATTCCCAATCCGGTCGGTACCCAAATTTTACATAAATTTACTCGTCAAGAATGGTCCACGGCGGTGCGCATTGAGCTGTGGCAGGAGACAGGAGATATGTTGCAGCAAAATTGGCTTTTGGGCGCGGGCATTGGGGGTTATCAGACGAAAATGGAGGCCTTCCATCGGCATGCTTGGTCGGACACTTTCCCCTATCCGCACAATATATTTTTAAGCGTCTGGAGCGAAGTCGGTTTGCCCGGGCTGATACTGTTTTTGGGATTATTGCTGGTCTTGGTGCGCAGTTGGTGGTTGGCCGGTCGGGAAAGGGCGGCGAGCAAATTACACAGTCAACAAAAATCGGTGGCTGGGACGGCGGCGCGGATGGCGCAAGTGGGTGGATTTGCGGATTGGCGTTTCCCGCTTTTGTGGGCGGTTTTGACGCTTTTAATCCATGGTTTAGTGGATACGCCATATTTTAAAAACGATTTGGCGATGTTGTTTTGGTGGTTGTGGCTGGTGCCGATGTTGGCCGGCCGCCTTGATTTTTCACCCAAAAAGAGCTAGATTATACCTACAATTTAAATGTCTGGAGAGGTGGCCGAGTTTGGTTTAAGGCGACGGTCTCGAACACCGTTTGGGCGCAAGCCCTCGCAGGTTCAAATCCTGTCCTCTCCGCCAGTATTGTAAATAAAAAAACATGTCAGAAGTAATTATTTGTTTAGGAGATTCTTTCCTCAAACCAAGAACAATTGAAAATATGAAACTGCGTACAGAAAAAGCAGTTGAATTACACAAGAAGAAAAAATCCAAGATTATTTTTACCGGTGGATTTAATACCAAAAAAGATCTATCCGAGGCGAAATTTATGGCTGACCATGCTATTGAACTGGGCGTTTTGGATGCGGATATTATTCTTGAAGAGAAAGCCAATAATACGATTGGTAATGCCTTTTATTGTAAAAGAATATTAGAAGAGCATGGCTTTGAATCTGCTACTGTTGTTACTTCACCACACCATCTCAGGAGAGCGAAATATATTTTTGAGCATATTATCCCGGGTAAAAAATTGGAGTTTAAAAAATGTAAAAATAATCTTAACTTTTTCGAGCTATTTCAATATAATTTTCGCGAAATAAGGGGTTTATCTAGGTTAAAAGCTAAAGGAATTGATTTGTCTAGAGTATAAAAAAGGCATATCAAAAAACCGCCCCTCTCAGGAGCGATTTTTTTATTTTTCAAATTTTCAATCTCTACCTCAGCGCGCCTTCCTTCCCTCTGATAAACTTCAAATATCCGAGCACTAACGCGACTACCAGGCCGATGGCCACCAGCATAAAGCGGAATTTATTATCACTGCTTTCAAAGCCGCGGATAATGCCATAAATTAAAGTTAAAATCGCGCCCAGCAAAAACCCGTCAGGAAAAACGCTGGCCACTTTTTGCAGAATCGTCAAACTCAAGATCATAAAGATAATACTAGCGGCAATGACCATGGCTGAAGCGTTGCGCGCGTGTGTTTCTCTGTGTGCCTGAAAGCTTTTCATATCCGCGTCGTATTTCTTTTGCGTGGCTACTTGTTCCGCGATTTGCTCGGATGACAGTTGTTGCGAGCCATCCGGATTTAGCGTTTTGGCATAGGGTGTTTCGTAGGCGTTGGCTGGTCCCTCGGGATATTTTTCCGTCGGATAGAAGGCCTCAATGCCCAGCCCCACAAAAAAGGCCAGTAGCACGCCCAGCAGGATGGTGAATAGTAGTTTAATCATGGATTTTGTTTAGTGTTTAAGACGCTTTGATTCTAACATATTCATATTTTTAGCGCTATCGGGGTGGGATATCAGGACTGGATTTTATGTGTTTAAAGTGGTATAATATAAGTATTAAAATACTCCAAATGACTGTTGAAGAATTATATAAAATACTGTCAGAACCATCAGAAACAGAGAATATTGAGTTTAAAGAAGCGAAAGAGCAATTCTCAATATTAGGAAAGGACGGACAAAATCGTAAGTCGCTTTATGGATATTGTGTTGCAATTGGTAACGAAGGCGGCGGTTTTTTAATTTTAGGAGTAACTAATGCTATTAATCCGGCAACTGGCAGAAGGGATATTATTGGAACCAGAGCTATTCAAAATACTAATACCGCCAGAGAAGCAATATATAAATTTTTAGGTAGAAAAATAGAGATACAAGAAATTATAACTCCTAGCGGCAAAGTCCAGGTGATCAAAATTCCAGCCCATCCAGTTGGGTCGGTATTTGAATTTTATGATGTTCCTTTAATGAGAAACAATGAAAATTTAGTGTCAATGGACAAAGGAACATTGACAAAAATTCTTACCGAAACACATGGTGATTTTTCAGCTGAAATTAATTTATTAGCAACCATCAATGATATAGATACAGAAGCAGCGGTTGTTTTGAAAGAAAGATTTATTGAAAAATCCGGGAATAATGATTTTGGAAAATTGTCGGAAATAGAAATTTTACAAAAATTGCTTTTAATTTGTGATAATAAAATAACAAATGCATGTCTTTTGCTGGTAGGCAAAGAAGATTCTTTGGTGCGGTTAATTCCCAATCACGAAGTATTTTTAGAGTGGCGTTCTGATCCTAAAAAATTGGAATATGATAATCGCCAAACAATTAGAAAACCATACCTACTGGCGGACGATGAAATTTGGAATTATGTTAATGCTCGTAATATTCGCACAGCTCTTAAACAGGGATTTTTTGAATTAGATATTTGGGCTTATGACAAGGATAGCATTCGCGAGGCCGTATTGAATGCTTTTGCCCATAGAGAATATAGAAATAGAACAGAACCAATTTATGTGCGTATGTTTCCTGAAAAAATAATTATAAAAAATGCTGGCGGATTCGTGGCGGGGGTGTCGGTTGAAAATGTCTTAGACGCTGAAGGAAAATGGCGCAACCCGTTTTTAATGGATATTTTAAATCGCATCGGCTTGGTTGAAAGGGCTGGGATTGGCCTAGATAGAATTTATGAAAAAACTATTTCTGATGGCAAGGGTTTGCCAACTTTTGATGGAACCGATAATGAACAAGTCGTTTTAAATATACCGGCAAAAATTAGAGATTTAAATTTTGTTTATTATCTGGAAAAAATAAGCAAAGAAAAACAGTTAAATTTAGGAGTAAAGGACTTTATTGAATTGGAAAAAATCAGAGAAACTGATATGGCAGACAACAAAGATAGATTGAAATATTTCCTCAAAAATTATATTATAGAAAAAATAAATAAAGGCAGAGGCACAAAGTATATTCTAGCCAGAGATTTTTATGAGTTTATTGAAAGAAAAAGCGAATATACGAGAAAAAGATGGTTGAATAAAGACGAGCAAAAACAGATCATTCTAAATTATTTGAGACAACACAAAAAAGGCCAGATATCTGATTTTAAACAATTATTTAAAGAAAGAGAGTTAAATAATAAACAAATTAACAATCTCCTTAAAGGGTTATATTCTGAGGGGGTTTATTTTGATGGACGCGAGAGGTCAAAAAGTGCCTTTTGGAAAATTAGATAAGATTATATACACATAATTAGCACCTTTTAGACCACATTATAAGTTAACCCACTAAAACAAAGGACTTTAAGCTGTTATTAAATAACACACAAACATAATTTAAAACAGAAAATGTCCATAGATAATCTCAAAATGACCAAAGCTGAAGCCAAAATCCGTATCCCAAAACTCCGTGACCTGATTGACGATTTGCGTTATCGTTATCATGTTTTAGATGACCCGCGGGTTACCGATACCCAATATGACCCGCTAATGCGCGAATTGGTCGCCCTAGAAGGTCAATATCCGGAATTTTATGACCCGAATTCACCCAGCCAAAAAGTCGGGGGCGCGCCTTTGAAAGAGTTCAAGTCAGTTCCTCACCAAAAGCCCATGATATCCCTTAGCGATGCTTTTGATGAACAAGAAATGCGGGCATGGGAATTGCGTTTGGAAAAATTGGTTGGTCGCGCGGCCTTGGAAAAGTCCGGTTATTTTTGTGAAATCAAAATGGATGGTCTGTCGGCTTCTTTGGTTTATGAAAATGGCGTTTTTAAATATGGTTTGACGCGCGGCGATGGTTTAATTGGTGAAGATATTACCAACAATCTCAAAACCATTGCCAGTATTCCTTTGAAATTACGCGCCGGTTCAAAATATTACAATCAGGCCAAAAATCAGCGGGTGGAAATTCGCGGTGAGGTCTATATGCCGCTTTCCAGCTTTAAAAAATTGAATCTTGAACGCAAAAAACATGGCGAAGCGGAATTTGCCAATCCACGCAATGCTGCCGCCGGTTCTTTGCGTCAATTGGACCCGAAAATCACCGCCAGCCGTCAATTGGCCTTTATGGCTTACGCGGTTCTGGGATTTAAAACCAAAACGCACGAAGAAGAGCACCAAATTGCCAGGGACTTGGGCTTTCCAACCGATGAGCGCAACCGCGCCTGCCGTAATTTGAAAGAAATTTTTGAACTTTGGCATCATTGGAGTAAATTGCGCGCCGGTTTGCCTTATCAGATTGATGGCATGGTGGTTAATCTCAATGACAACGCGCTTTTCCAAAAATTGGGCGCGGTAGGTAAAGCCCCGCGTGGCGCCATGGCCTTCAAATGGCCGGCCGAGGAGGTGACGACGATGCTAGAGGATATTGTGGTGCGAGTGGGACGCACTGGGGTTTTGACGCCGGTGGCCTATCTCAAGCCGGTAACGGTGGCCGGCTCCACGGTTTCACGCGCGACCTTGCACAATGTAGATGAAATTGTTAAAAAAGGTATTTTAATCGGCGATACAGTGGTAATTCGCAAGGCGGGAGATGTGATTCCCGAAGTAGTTAGCGCTATCAAAGAACTGCGTTCAGGTAAAGAAAAAAAGTTTCAAATGCCCAAGGTCTGTCCGATGTGCGGCGGACCGGTGACGCGCGCGGCGGGTGAAGCGGCTTACAAATGTACCAATCGCCGCTGTTTCGCGGTGCGTTTGCGCGAATTGGAATATTTTGTTTCCAAGGCCGCCTTTGATATTGATGGCCTTGGCCCGAAGGTGATAGTCAAGCTTTTAAACGAGGGTTTAATCAAAGATGCCGCTGATTTATTTACTCTCAAAGTTGGCGATTTGGAGCCGTTGGAAAGATTTGCCGAAAAATCCGCGCAAAATATTATTTTAGCTATTCAAAATAGTCGTAAAATAGGGTTGGATAGATTTTTAAACGCGCTGGGCGTTCCTTTGGTAGGAAACAAGACCGCGACTGATGTGGCCAAAAAATTTGTGACGCTGGATAAAGTCGCGCGCGCCGATTTTGCCGACTTTAATGCCATTTATGGTATCGGCGAAAAAGTCGCGCGCTCATTGGCGGACTATTTCGCTGACCCGGCCAAGCAAAAATTTCTCGCCAAGCTTTTAGCTGCTGGAGTGGTAGCAACACCATTTCATCAAGCCATCAAATCAGATAAATTGGCTGGTCAAACTGTGGTAGTGACGGGCAGTTTGGAGACCATGACGCGCGAGGAGGCGCATCGGCGCGTTGTAGAGGCCGGTGGCAATGTCGGCTCGGCGGTCAGCCCCAAGACGAGTTATGTGGTGGTCGGCGCCGACCCGGGTTCAAAACACGCGCAAGCCCAAAAATTAGGCGTGAAAATTTTGAATGAGCAAGAGTTTTTGAAATTAATCGGCGGATAACCGCGAAAAAAGTGCGCTGACAACCCCGGCGCGCTAAAACATTTTTATTTTTTACGATTATGGGATATAATTTAATTAACTTTAAATAATTGATTCACATGCAAAAGATTAGAAAAGGCATTATTCCAGTAGCGGGTTTTGGAACGCGTTTTTTGCCGGCGACCAAGGTCTTCCCCAAGCCCATGCTTCCGATTATAGACAAACCGATTTTACAATACATTGTGGAAGAATTTGTGGCCTCGGGGATTGAACAGATTATTTTAGTAATGGATTCAGAAAATAATTTAATGCGTCGGCACTTTGAAACATTCAAGGACTTAGAGGACCATTTGGAGAAATTTGAAAAGTTTGAACTATTAAAATCCGTGCGCGCCATTTCAAGTATGGCGGATTTCAAATTTGTCGTGCAAAACGGACCGTATGGCACTGCTACACCGGTTTTGAATTGTGAGGAATTGATTGGCGGTGAGCCCTTTGTAATGGCCTTTGGCGATGACATCATCAAAAGCAAAGTGCCGGCTATAAGGCAAATGTTGGATATTTTTGAGCAATATCAAAGTCCGGCGGTGAGCACATTCGCGGTGCCTCGGTCAGAGACCTATCATTATGGGGTTATTGACGGAGAAAAAGTTGCCGAACGATTATACAAAGTTAAACAATTTGTGGAAAAGCCCAAAGTGGAAGAGGCACCATCAAATCTAGCCGTTAATAGTCGTTATGTTTTGACCCCTGATATTTTTCCGATTTTAAAGGGTCTCAAAGCGGAAAATAAGCGTGAATTATATTTGACTTCCGGTGTAGAAATTTTATTGAAACAACGCGATTTTTATGCCTGTGAAATTGAAGGTACTTATTACGACTGCGGCAATAAATTGGAATTTTTAAAAGCGATAAATGCCTACGCGCTGGAACGAGATGATTTGCGCGAGGACTATACCGCCTATCTAAAATCGTTAAAACTATAAAATGTTTCACAAAGCAGCTATTTGGTCATTTTTAATCGGGGTGGTGTTACTGGCTACCGGTGGTTTTAGTTGCCAGGTTTCCACGCCGGCCGCCCTACAGCGCGCTCAGCCGGTGGCTTTAAATTATTGGGGAGTGGACGATGCCAGCGGCGCTTTTGATAAAGTCATTGCCAATTATCGGTTGATTCATCCCAATGTTTCCATCACTTACCGCAAATTTCGCGCCGAAGAATATGAACAGGCCTTAATTGAGGCCTGGGCCGGCGACCGCGGACCGGATATCTATATGATTCCCAATACTTGGATGGATAAATATCTGGGTAAGGGTTATCTCAAAGCCCTACCCGACAAGACCTCTATGCCATATATCACCGCCAAAGGCGGTTCCTGCCAAAAAGAAGACACAGTGATAGTCAAAGATAAGACCTCTTTGACGCTCAAGGATTTAAAAAACAATTTTGTGGATGTGGTTTCGGAAGACGCGGTGCGTAGCGGCAAAATTTACGGTCTGCCGTATAGCGTGGAGACCCTGGCCCTGTTTTACAATCGCGATTTATTGAACAATGCCAATATCCCCACTCCGCCGGCCGATTGGGATGAATTTAAAGACCAGGTTAAAAAATTGACCATTCAAAATCAAGATGGCAAGCTTTTGCAATCCGGTGTGGCCATGGGCACCGCCAACAATATCTCCAACGCGGTGGATATTTTGACTTTATTGATGCTACAAAACGGCGCGGTCATGTCTAGCGGCAATCGGGTGACTTTTACGGCGGCTAGCGCGGAGGATCAGACCTATTTCCCGGGTTTAAAAGCGCTAGAATTCTATACTTATTTTGCCAATCCCGCCAAAGAGGTCTATACATGGAATGCCGAGCAAGGCGAGGCCATGGCGGCTTTTGGCGCCGGCAAAGTCGGTTTTTATTTCGGCTATCCGTCGGATGTGGCGCTTTTGAAAGCCCAAGCGCCCAAGTTGAATTTCGGGGTGGCGGAAATGCCGCAAATCAGCGCCATGACACGCCGTGCCAATTATGCCAAGTATTGGCTCAATGTGGTCTCTTTTAAGACCAAATATACCAATGAGGCCTGGGATTTTATTCAAGTTACTACTGCCGCTGACAATGCTAAAGAATATTTGACGCGCACCGGCAAGCCGACCGCCTTGCGCAGCTTGATTGCCGGCCAGCTGGGTGATTTATACCAAGCGCCTTTCGCGCAACAGGTCTTGGCCGCCAAGAGTTGGTACACCGGCACTAATTATGCCGCCGCCAGCGAGGCGCTTACTAAATCCATCAGCGATATTAATAACGGTGCCTCTGATTTCGTTAAGGTCTTAAACAATGCAGCTAATAAAATCAATCAGACCTACTAAATTGGCCGGCAGTTGGAGCCATGCTCTAGCTGTATTTTTGCGTACGTCCGGCAATGTTTCCCGCGCCGCCTCGTTTTCGGCCAGGCGTTTTTGGGGCGTGGCCATACTGACGATAATGACAATTTTTCTGTTGGGCGCGCCGGCGCTGGCTGGATATTTGCCGGAGGAAAAAAAATGTACTGGCACCGATTTTTGTTTTGATAATCGTTGTTGCGCTTCTGTCACTGGCAATCACAACGCCGATATAGAGGCCTGTTTGGCTATACCCAGAACATCTGATAAATATTGCAGCATTTGTATGAACACGGGCGATTGTTATATGAATGATTTTTTAATGGTCGGCACCAATATCGCTGAAGGCATGCTCTATCTTTCGGGTATTGCCATGTTGGTATTTTTTGTGGTCGGCGCGGGATACTGGATTTTTTCCGCCGGCGATACATCAAAAATTCAGCAAGGTATCAAAATTATGAAAAATACCGTCATGGGTGTTATGGTGATTTTGTTGGCTTGGGTCTTGGTACAATTTTTCCAAGACCTAATCGGTTTGCCCGAGGCCTTTCATTTAAAAAGTGTTTTGTAATAAAATAATCAATATGAATTTAAAAATTAAAAAATTGCTGAGCGGATTTTTAACTCTTTCGTTATTGGGGATGATATTTTTGTCGCCAATATTAGTACGGGCTGAAAGTTGCGCGACTGCCGGTACGGGCGAAGGCGGGGTGGACACGACACTTTGTAATCCACTGCCAGGCATAGAAAACCTGCCGGACTTTGTGGCGGCGGCTTTGAAATACGCCTTGGGATTATTGGGTGTGATTGCTCTCTGTATTTTTATCTATGGCGGCTTCACTTGGATGACTTCGGCCGGCAATGAAAAAAAAGTGACACAGGGACGCGATACAATTATTTGGGCTTCGCTGGGCATCTTGGTGATATTTTTGAGTTATGCTTTGGTGGTGACGGTATTTGGTTTAATCACCGCCGGCACCTCGGGACAACAATAATTGCTTGTGGATAAAAAAATGTGTTATAATAAATTAGAATTGTAATAAATAAATAATTTTGGAAAAGGTCGATTATTTATTACTTTTTAATAATCAAAAAAATCATTATTAAAAAGAATTAATAATATAAAAGATTATGAATAAGAATAAAATTTTGGCCGGTCTGTTCACTTTGATGTTGACAGTTGGTATGATAGTGCCTTTTGTAGTTGTACAGGGGGCATCACCAATAACAATCAATCAGCCAGACATTGAGACTAATGCCGATCCTACAGGCCAGGGTTCTTTAAATTTTACTGATACTACTTCGGCCGTTATCAATTATTTAATAGGGTTTTTGGGACTAATCGCATTGGTTGTTGTCTTAGTTGGCGGTTTCAAATGGATGACTGCCGGTGGCGATGAGAAGAAAGTTAAAGCTGCCAAAGACACTTTAATTGCTGGAATTGTCGGTTTAATTATCGTCTTGAGCGCTTGGGTTATTGTCAGATTTGTCTTAGGTATTGGCGATGTAATACAAACCGATTTGATTACCCCGTAATCATTCCTAGTATTTAGAATTTGGAAAAGGTCGCCTGTTTATTGCTTTTTAATAATTTTCTCTAGAGAACTTTATTAAAAAGAATTAATAATAAAAAAGATTATGAATAAGAAAAAACTTTTAGCCGGTCTGTTCACTTTGATGTTGACAGTCGGTATGATAATGCCTTTTGCGATGGCACAAGGGTCGACAATAAATATTGGTCAGCCACCAATTGAAGATGTTAATCCTACCGATGGTAACGTCCTGGGCTTTACTACCACTGTTTCAGCTGTTATCAATTATTTGATAGGGTTTTTGGGACTAATCGCATTGGTTGTTGTCTTAGTTGGCGGTTTCAAATGGATGACCGCCGGTGGCGATGAGAAAAAAGTTAAAGCTGCCAAAGACACTTTAATTGCTGGAGTTGTCGGTTTAATTATCGTTTTAAGTGCTTGGGTCATTGTCAGATTTGTCTTAGGTATTGGCGCGGTAGTGCAATCGAATGATTTCTTGGGCTCTTAAAAATATTGTAGGTATGTTCTTAAAAGATAGTAAACATCTTAAGACCATCACAGCCACAAGGCCGGCTTTTGCCGGCCTTGGGCTTGCTGATGCCATGAAAGGCCTCAGCGATTTTGCTGTTAAGGCAGGGCTAAAAACCAACCCTGCCAGCCCAGATGCCGTGATTGAAAATTTTATTTTGTTCACAGTGGGCTTACTGATGGTTCTCTTATTGTGTATGATAATTTATGGCGGTTACAAATGGATGACGGCCGGTGGCGACGAAAAAAGTATTAAAGCCGCTAAGCAACTTTTAATCAATGCCGCTCTGGGTGGCATTATAATTTTATCGGCTTGGATTATTTTACGCTTTACGCTAGGGTTGGCGCAGAAGGCGCGTGATATAACTGAGGGTAAAAATAAAATTGAGTCCGTTCCTAGTGATTATACTGATGATATACGGGATTCTGACGGCGATCCAGCAGTTTGATTGTGTCGCCATTCTATCATCCACTTAACCTTAAAATCTACTTTCTAACATAAACAAAAAGCCCGCCTCTCCCGCGGGTTTTTGCTATATTCTTAAATCTTTGCCAAGCATGGAGGCAACGATTTATTTTGTAATTTAATTATAGCAGTGCCGCTATTTGGTGGCAAGTGGATAAGTAGTGTGTAAGTATTGTTTGCTGTCGTTGATGGCCTTGACGGGGGTCGGATTAACTTGATTAAGCATGGCCAAATAATAGCTAGCCCAATCACCCAGCAAGATGGTCTCTAAAACCTCACCAAACGCGTCAGGATGGCCTGTAGTGGCTGGAAATTCGTAATATGACCAACCGGCGGTTTCGAGATATTCTCGCAGCCAGGTCAGCCGTGGAAGCAAACGCGGGTGGTATTGACCGCTGGACATTATTACTAATCCGGTGCTGATGCGCGTGTCAATCGGGAAGTCCAAAGAAGCGGTGAAATTATGGCTCAACTCAGGTAAAAATTCGCAGGCCGCCCAATGTTTGGCGTTTTCGTTAATTTGATTTTTAAAGCGCACGGCCGCCGCGGTCAGATGTTGTCCCGCGATGATGGTGATTTTTTTGTTATGGCAAAATTGCGCCAATTGTTTGGCGGGGTTATCCGCGGTCGGTCGGTCAATGGTGTAATTGAGATTGATTTTTTCCAAATCCGTGGCTAGTTTTTTCCAATCACAAGTAAAGTCCTTTTGTAGTAAATTTAAAATACGCATCAAAGGCGCCAGTAGATGTGCCAAAGCCGCTCGCGGGGGCGCAGTGTAGTCAATTTCAAACAGCGGCCACTGATTTTTTTGCGCCAAGACCGCCAATTGTCCGCCTTTGGTGACGGCGGCTATTTGACAGCCATGCTTTTGCGCTTGTGCGACGCAACTAAGTGTCTCTTCGGTCTCGCCGGAATAACTGATGGCTATCACTAGAGTTTTTTCATCTACCCACGCCGGCAAGTCGTAGCCGTTGATGACTGTGATGGGAATTTTGAAATGTTTGTAGCCCGTCGCTTGCGCAATCAGTCCCGCAATTCCCGAGCCACCCATGCCGCAAACTACCGCCGCGCCGATTTTTTCTCCGCGCAAATCCAAGTCCCAGCCCGCCGCCCGCTCCTCCGCGCGCAAAAGTTCGGCTGGAAAATTTTCCCAGTGTTGGCGCAGATTTTCAGGGTCAAACTGTTGATAAATTTCTTTGGTGTCCAAAATGTTTTGTGGCATATTCAAAAGATTATTGAATTATGCATAGAGTATAGCAGATTCAGGGTTAGACAGAAAGTCTATTTTTTGTTATTCCCGTGAAAACCGGAATCTGTAAGTGAAATAAAATATATCTATCCACAGATTCCAGATAGTCGCGCTCGCGCGTGTCTTCTGGAATGACAAAAAGCAACAATTATTGATTATTCCGCCGTGCGTAGATGATACTTATTCGGTCGCTATAAACCATTTGCCAATCAGGACTGTCTTGCAGATAAGTATCAATATTTTTGTTACATTTAATGTTTCTAATTTCAGGGAAAAGCCATAATTCCAATGATGACGGTCGACGGTTAGAACAGAAATTCGCTTTGATAAAAACTAAACCGATAGAATGCTTTTGTAATTGAGAGGCAACCGTATCTTCGTAGAAAAAAGTGTTATATTCTTCCAAAAAAGTTTTTTCACTAAGACGGAGTTGCGGCAAACGACCATCTATGAACAATAATCTTTGCGGATAAGTAGCAATCAAAAATCCGCCCCAGCCGTAATCATTAAATATTTTTAGATGGTCATATTCTGGATGTTGTTTTAAGAAATTCACGCCGGCACAGGGGTAATTGCCGCAGAATTTATTAAAGGGGTCTGGTATAAAGTGCACTTTAGAAGCCAAATTCGCGGCCGCCAGAATAATTAACAAAATTATTGAGTATTTAAAAATTTTTATCAATGGCTGGCTGGTAAGATGTTTTTTGATAATAGTAACAAAATCTTGAATCAGCGGCCAATAGCAATCTATTATAAATGGTATGACAGCCATCGCTAGCAGAGGGAAATGGCGTCGGCTCTTGATGGCCATCGCGAATAGAACTATCGACAAAAACCAGAGCCACGGTGGTATATTGTTTGGATTTTTAAGTCGAAAAGTTTTCCAAAACCAACTGCCAAGGGCGACCGCCGCGAAAGCCAAAAAGATAGCTTCGCAATAAATAAACGGATAAGAATATTGGGGTAGCCACTCGGCAATGTGAGTTTGATAATAAGTTCCGCGATAGCCGTTGAGAAATGAATACAATTCAGGGCCATAGGCGGTAACCCATGTGGCACCATAAGCAATCAAAAATAGAATGGTGATTCCGAGCCAAGTTTTTTTGGATAGTGTTTGCCATGATAAATTTGGCCAAATCTTTTGTAGTCGCCGAGAGAAAAATATTAAAATTGTTTGGTAGCCCCACCAACCCGCCAAGACAACCAGGCCCAGCATAAAGCTGCCGTGCAAGCACGACCAAAGATATAACAACGGTGGCCAGATGAGAGCTGGCAAAATAGATTGAATGGAAAAAGCACTGCCGCCGGCGCGCGCGCGATTTTCTATGGCGGCAAAACTCAAAAATAAAATAACCAAGAAAACTAGCGCGATATCTTGGCAACGCACGCCCAGATGCGGGGACATGGCTGTGATAGCCGATAATTCCAGCAACATAACGAAATAAACATTGGGGCGGTCTTTGAATATTCTTTTTAGCCAGAGATTTAAAAGGGCGACCAATGACAAAATCAAACCGACAAAAAAAGCCATCACTAAATTATAAGTTCCAAACTCGTTAATTTTAGCCAGTCCCCAGTTTGAAAGCCATTCTATATCTACCCAATTGCCGGTGTAGCTAAAATTATAAAGATTGACATGCGGCACTTGGCCGGCGCGGGCGATTTCTCTGCCGACTTGCAAATGCCAGCCCCAATCCGGGTCCAAATAGTGGCTGGTGATATTCCATACCAATAAAGTTAAAATCAACCAAAAAAGCGCGGCGGAGATTTTTTGACAAGAAATTTTTTTAAGTAATTTTGACAGCATCTTATTTATTGGTAAATCTTAGCTTTAAAATTTTGCAGAAACTTTCCCAGATTATTGCCCAACTGAATTTTGATTTTCCCGACCGGCGCTCGGTAAACACAATCGGAATTTCTTTTACTTTATAGCCGGCTTTGAGTGTGTAATAGGTGGTTTCTGTCAAAAAAACATAACCGATAGCGTCAATATTTTTGTTTAAAAGATATTTTATAACCTCTCGACGATAACATTTATAACCGGTTGTTAAATCGTGTACCGGCATGCCCAGAATAGAGCGCGCGTACAGATTACCAAAACGGCTGATTATCTGTCGGACAATATTCCAATTCTCAATTTTTCCTTTTGGAATATAGCGGGACCCGACTGCTAAATCAAATTGATTCATTTGCGCCAAAAAACTTGGGATAAGTTTTGGGTCGTGAGAAAAATCCGCGTCCATTCCCAAAATATACTCCGCGCCTCTTTCCAGCGCATAGCGAAATCCTCCCAAATAGGCGGTGCCCAAGCCCAATTTTCCTTCTCGTGAGATAAGGTGGATATTAGAATTATCCTTTTTGAGACCATTAACTATGGCCGAGGTGCCATCTGGTGAATTATCATCAATTACAATAATTTCCAGACCGGCTATATTTAAATCAAAGATAATTTTGATCAAATTCCCGATATTTTCTCTTTCGTTGTAAGTTGGCAGGATTACGGCGATTTTCATATATCAAAATTTTAACAAATCTAAACTATTTTTGCCATAGATGACTATTTGCTTTTCTCATCCCTTTTTGCTATATTGGAAATGATTTGGAGGGATTTTTTGCTTTAAAATTAAGCGCAAAACCATGTCAGGACATTCCAAATGGGCGACTACCAAACATCAAAAATTCGCGACCGATGCCAAGCGCAGCGTTATTTTTACCAAACTGGCCAAATTGGTGACCGTGGCCGCGCGCGATGGCGGTGGCGATATCAACGGCAATTTTAAATTACGGTTGGCGGTGGAAAAAGCGCGCCAATTCAATATGCCCAAGGATAATATTGAACGGGCGATCAAAAATGGCACCGGCGAATTGGGCGGACCGGCCATTGAACCAGTGGTCTATGAGGCCTTCGCGCAGGGTGGCTCGGCTTTGGTTATTGAAGGGCTGACGGATAACAAAAATCGCGCGGTGGCGGAGGTCAAGCGGATTTTGAGTAAGGGTGGCGCCAATTTTGCCGGTGGTAATAGCGTTTTGTGGATGTTTCAGCGCCAAGGTGTGGTGCGCGTCAGCCACGAAAATATTAAGGGTGATGCTGATGAGTTGGAATTAAAGCTGATTGAATTGGGCGCGGAAGATATTGTGATTGAAGACGAGGGCTGGACGATTTGTTTGCCAGTGGAAAATTTACAAAGTTTTAAAGATGGTCTGGACAAATTAGGTATTGAGCCGGAAAGCGCGGAAATGGAAATGGTGGCCAAAGAAAAAGTTAAATTGCCAGATGAGACCACAAGCGCCAAATTGGAAAATTTAATTGAGGCACTGGAAGAGTGCGACGATGTAGCTAATGTCTATACCAATGTTGACTGGTAGGCCGATAAGCCGTCAGCGCGCCGTGACTATTCTCGGGCTGGACCCGGGGGTGGCCGATTTGGGCTATGGTCTGATTTTGAAGACCGGCGCGCAGTTGGAAGCGCGGGCTTATGGTTCTCTACAGACACTCAAAGGTGGCGCGGCCGCGGCGCGTTTGCTGAAATTAGCTGATGGTTTGGAAAAATTAATCAAAACGCACCAGCCGGATTTGGCGGTAGTAGAATCGTTATTTTTTGCCAAAAATGTCACGACCGGTATGGCGGTCAGTCAGGCGCGCGGCGTGATTTTGTTGATTTTGGAACGCGCCAAGGTGCCAATTCTAGAATTAACTCCGTTGCAAGTCAAACAAGGGATTTGCGGCTACGGCCGCGCGGATAAAAAACAAGTACAAAAGATGGTGCAGATATTACTCAAATTAAAAACCGTTCCCAAGCCGGATGACGCGGCCGATGCTTTGGCCTTGGCGATTTGCGGCACCAGTTGGCGCATGTGGCCGCCGGAAATTAGCAAAAAATTATGCCAGACGAAATAATTATAACTGAAAAAATCTCTGGCGCTGAATCAACTGGCGAGAAAAATGTCATCGCGGGCAGAATTCCTGTCGGCAAAAAATTTTTAACTAGCTACGGCTATTGTATTTGTCGTCCCAGTCCTCTGGTGGTGGTGGCGCCGCATGCCGCTGGCGATGATTGGCATAGCGGCCGTTTGGCGCGACGTTTGGCCAAAAAAATGGGTGCCAGTTTGGTAGTCAATTTGAATTATATTAAACCGGACAACCCGCGTGCCAAATTACATCCCGAATTAGTGGAGGATTTTAATCAATTGCGCTGGAGCCATATTCATCATAAATATCTGTGGCGTTCAAAAAACCACGCTATGCGCGAATTTTATCGCAATATCCGGACTTTGACTCGTCGCGGGCGTAAATTAGCCACTGACAAAAAGGCGGTGGTTGTATATATTCATGGAATGCGCAATAATAATTATGGTCTGGATTTGGGCGTCGGTTTGAAATTCTCGCCTACGAGAAAAACCCGCCTGATTCACAGTGCCCAAGACGATTTGAGCCAGTGTTCCGGCTTGATTACTATGAAAATCGGCCAACTCAAACGGCTGTATCGGCTTTTGAGCGCCGAGGTCTTGTCAAGATTTCATTTAGGGGTTAGTATAGGTCGGCAACATATCGGTTGGAGTAAAAAGTCAGCCAATCAGTATCACAAGCACGAGAAGCGCCATGACTACGCTATCCAACTGGAAGTTAGCCGCCGTCTGCGCCAACGCCGGCGGATGCGGGATTTAATTCCAATTTTATCCGATATCCTTTTAGCAGTTTTTAATCATTCAACGCCATGTTGATTCATGTTTTAACTTTTTCCAATTCCAACAAAGTAAGCGCAGTCACAGCTAAAGAGCTGGAACTTTTGAGCGCGGCCGCCGAGAAAAACGGCCATAGTTTGAGTGTGATTTACAGCAGTGATTGCCAAATGAAATTTGAAAATGGTCCCAAACTTTTGATTAAAAATCACGAGCCGAAAAATATCCGCGTGATGATTTCGCGCGCTAACTTTTTGAGCAATAATCCGGAATTCAATGGGTCTATCATTCGCCAGTTTGAAGCGGTGGGTATTCCAGTGGTTAATAGCAGTTTGGCGGTCATGCGCGCGAAAAATAAATTGCGCACCATGCAAGTGCTAGGTCAAAAAAATGTGCCTACGCCCAAGACCTATATCGTCGGCAATAGTAAATATGTGGATGATGTGATTTTGGATATGGGTTCGTTTCCGGTGATTTTAAAAACCGTCACCGGCAGTCATGGCGCGGGTGTGTCTATCATTGAAAGCAAACGCGGGCTGAAGTCCATTGTGGAAATGATGATCAAAGATGATAGCGCCGAGCCCTTGATGGTGCAAGAATATGTTAAAGAATCCAAAGGACGAGATATCCGGGTCTTTATTGTCGGCAAAAAAATTGTAGCGGCCATGGAACGCATTGCTTGTAATCGTAGCGAATTTCGTTCTAATTTTCATCTCGGTGGCAAAGTCAAGGTGGCTGAATTGTCAGAAAAAGAAAAAGAAGTCGCTTTCGCGGCCATGAACGCTTGCGGTTTGGAAATGGCGGGCGTGGATGTTTTACGCACCAAAACCGGTCCCAAAGTGCTGGAAGTTAATTCAAACCCAGGCCTGGAAGGTATTACTTTGGCCACGGGTAAAGATATCGCGGAAGAAATCATTAAATACGCGGTGGAAAAAGCCAAACAGCATCGCAAGAAAACGAAGGTGCTGTAAAACATATTAATTTATATCTGCCCTAGCTTGTCACGAAAACCCGCGTGCCAGCCCCCAGCGAGGGCTGGCCGCTTAGCCTCGGGCTCGCTCGTCCCGATGCCCCGACATAAAGTCGGGGATCGGGACACCTGCCCGCTCGCCCTGCGGATGATTTTCTTAGACAAGTTAGGGCAATTTTTAAATTTTATTTATGTCTACCGCGCCGCCTTCTGCTTGGCCTCTTCCGTACGAGGTTATTGACTTTTTAACACGCCTTGATATACTTATTTCAGATGTTATTATTCATAGCATCGGTAAAAACAAGCGTCGCCCGTTGTGGGCCATGGCTTGTTTTTTATTTTGGGGCATTTTTCTCCGCGATAGATCTATGGCAATCAAAAATCGTGGCTCTGATTTTATCGCCTGATAAAACATAATTTCTTGTTTCAAGACCAATTCTATTTTTGAAAAATGATCCTTGTATGTTTAATTTTTGATAAATAAAATTTAGAAATTTTCTTTTATACACATTTTGTCGTTTTACAAGTCCTTTTTGTTTTTTCAAATCATAAACTATGGCGCCTAATATCAAATCAGTTAATTGTAAAACATCAGAAGATTTTGAGTCAATTTGACATACCCCCGCCACGACAAAATTTTGATAGTGGTCGTTGGTAAATTTTTTAATTGTGAGCTCCAAATCAACTCCGTCAGGGGTGAAATAATCGTCTGCCAATAAAATAATCAACTCGTTCGGACTTTTGCCGATCATCAGTTTTAAAAGCGCGATGGAAAAGTTTCTATAAACTTTATATAAATCATTATCAAAGTGTTTTTTAAAATCCAACTCTTCTTTATCAAGAATAATACAATTAAATTTAACATCTTCTTTGAGAAATATACCAAAAAATTCGCGCGCCATATCAAATCTTATTTTCCGGTTTATTTTTGACCATTTGATTTCTTCCCGGTAATTGTATTTACCTCTTATTTTTCTGATTTTGTTATAAACCTTCTCTGGATAGTCAATTTTGATAATGCCTATGCCAAAAAATTTATCTCTTGGGTCGTTAATTAAACCCGTCTCGTCTAGAAAACAAAAACAACTTTTGATTGCTCTAAAATTATCTTTTTTGGTCGGCATATTTTAGTTTATTGTGTTAGTAACAACAAATTTACGCAAAAAATACACATGATTTTGAGTGGATAATCTAGCGCGCCGCCTTCTGCTTGGCCTCTTCTAAACTCACGCTCAAAATGCGGGAGGTGTTGTCGGTGTCCAGCGTGATACCATAAAGAATGCTGGCCTGTTCCATAGTCACGCGATTATGAGTGATGGCGATAAATTGGGTTTTTTCTGACAAATGTTTTAAAATGCCGGCGAATTTTTGGGTGTTGCTTTCATCCAAGGCCGCGTCTGCCTCATCCAAAATCACAAAGGGCGGCGGATTGTAGGCGATGACCGCGCAGACCAAGGCCAGCGCCGCCATGGATTTTTCTCCGCCAGATAACGCCGCCAAATGGCGCATTTTTTTGCCCGGCGGCACGACTTCTATCTCTAAGCCAGCCCAGATGTTTTCGGAAAGACCTTCTGCTGGTTCATCGGCTGCGACACGGTTAGCAAGGGTATCGCCACTATGGCTACTCGCGCCATTCTCGGCGCTGTTTTGGCCGGTATTATCGCCATCCGCGCCATCCAGTGCCTCTTCTGCCACAGGTTTTTCATTTTGAATCAAAGCCAAGTGCGCCCGTCCGCCATCAAATAATTTTTTGAAATAATAATCAAAATGTTCGTTGATTTTCTTTAAAGCGAGATTAAAGCCCTCGTTGATTTGCCGTTCCAGTTCCTTGGCCAGTTTGGTCAGCGATTCAATGGTGGCGCGCAGGTCAGTGGTTTGCTGACTGATAAATTCAAAGCGCTGATTGACGGTTTCATATTCTTTTTCAATTTCATCATCCAGCCCCCCGATATTTTCCAGTTGCCGTTTGAGCTGGCGGATGTTGTCTTGCGCTTGAGATAGCGAGATTTTTATTTCAGCCGCGGCGGTGTCAAATTCCAAAGGTGGTTGGGTATTTAACTCTTCCCAAATTTCGCGCGCCAAATCATCTTTTTTGGTCTCCAAACGCGCGATGGCCACCCGCGTGTTGCTCAAGACCTCCCCCGCGCCGTCCGCCTGCTTTTGCTTGTCGGTCAGCGCACGCTGCAAATTGAAGAGCTGTTGTTTCTTTTCTTCCTCATTGGCATTGAAAGAGTTTATTTGTTGGCGGATGGTCTGAATTTTGTTTTCTTCCGCGGCCAGTTCTTGGTCTAGCGCTTCGCGCCTTTCGCGGAGATTGGCGGCGAGTGCGGCCTGCTGGGTGGGGTCGGAGCTGGTCTGGGCGCGCAAGTCCAGTTCCAAATTTTTAATTTCCGCGGCAGAGGCGGTCAAATCATCCTGCCATTGTTGAATTTGGTTGGCGTTAATTTTGAGGGTGAAAGTCGTTTCTTCAGTAAGTTTTAATAAATTTTGATATTTTTCAGCTTGTTGAACGATTTGTCTTTTGATAGTAGCCAAATCCAGATGTGTGGCCGGCAAAGCGCTCTGACCAGACCATCTCGGCCAGCGGGCGCTGCCGGCTGGCCGATAGCCGCCGCGCAGTAAGCCAGATTTTTCAAACAAATCACCCTCCAGTGTGACCATGCGATAGTCGCCTACGCCCAGTGATTGGGCGGCGGCGGTATCTGCCACCACCAAGGTCTCGCCAAAAACAAATTCAAAGGCCTTTTGATAGCGCGGGTCGTAGTCAACCAGATTTAGCGCCCAATCCAAGGCCTCGCGCGGCGCGTTGTTGGTCGGTCCGTAGGCGCGAATTTTGTTCAAAGGAATAAAAGTGACAGTCGGCAGACGATTGGTCTTGAGATAAGCGATGGCGGCGATGGCAGCGTTTTCATCCTCGGTGACTATGGCGGTGAGCTTGTTGCCGGCGGCTACAGCTAGACATGTTTCGTGCTCGGGTTTAATTTGACCCAAATCGCCCACCAAACCGCAAATGCCGGTCAGATTTTTTTGTTCAGCCAAAATGGTTTTGACGCCTTCCAGCCAGGCCGCGCCCCATGTTCCGCTTTGTCCGCCGCTCTGATTTTGAGCCGCCTCCAAATTGTTTTGCAAAATGGCCAGCTGATTTTTTAAGTCAGATAATTCACGCTGGTCTTGTTCCAATCGTCCGGTTTTGGCGGTATTTTGGTTTTCCAGCGCGGATATTTTTTCATTCAAGGCCGCGACCTTCAAATGTAATTCGCGGATTTTATTTTCCAGCCAAATCAGATTTTGTTGGCCGCGGCTGGCATAATCCTGTCCGATTTTTTGCTGCAAACCGGCCAGCTCGGTCATGATTTTTTCTTTGCGGCGCAAAAGTTCGTTGTATTCGTTTTGCAATTGGTCAAAGACCTCGGTGCGCGAATCGCCGCGCGACATTTGCTCCATTTTTTCTTGCAATTCGTTGATTTCATTTTCCAAACAAGCGCGGTCCACCGATTGTGTTTCCAAAACCGCGGTCAATTTTTCGCGTTCATCTTCCAGCCCTTGCCATGAGGTCTGATAATAATATCTTTGCAAAGCGCGCAATTTGACCTCTATTTCTTGCCGTTGGCGCAATTTATTGACTTGGCGGGCTAAAAGTTTCAGGCGCGGTTCAATTTCCGCCAAAGTAAGTTCGCCCTGCTGTAAATTTTGCCGGCTGCGTTCCAATTTGCGCACCGCGGCCTCCCTTTTGATTTGAAAATGCTTGACGCCTGCCGCTTCATCAAAGAAATCCTTGCGTTCCAGAGGCGAGCAAGTCAAAATGTAGTCCGTCATACCCTGCCCGATAATGCCATAACTCTTTTGACCGAAATTGGCCTGCGCCAGCAACAAAACAATATCTTGCAATTTAACTTTTTGCTGATTGATGAGATATTCGTTTTCGCCATCACGGTAAATGCGCCGCGAGATGGCTACGGTTTCGTATTCCAAGGGCAGACGGTGGTCGTGATTATTTAAAAACAACGAGACCTCGGCCAAATTGCCACGCGCGCGTTTTTCCGAGCCCGAAAAAATTACATCCTCGGATTTTTTACCGCGTAGATTTTTGAGACCCTGTTCGCCGGTCGCCCAACGAATCGCGTCCACGATGTTGGATTTGCCAGAGCCATTGGGTCCCACGATACAAGTAAGCCCTGGCTTGAATTCCAAAATAGTGCGGTTAGCCAGCGATTTAAAGCCAGTAAGTTCAATTTTTTCCAGATACATATTTGAAAGTGGAAATTAAAAAAAAAGAAGCGTCATTTGACCACTTCATTTTAGCATAAAAGGGGGAAGGATGGGAAATTGTGAAAGATTTTTATTTCTGGCGTTGTCATGCAAAACAAAACAGGATAAAATTAAAAAATATGAATTTGCAAGAGTTTAAAATTTATAGCATTAAAGAAAAATTAGGACTTGCCAATGAAAAATTTGGCAAGGTTTTTGTTTTTATTGATTTTTCCAATGTAAACAAATGGTTTGCCAACGACAACAGGGATTGGGATGGTAATATTTTAGATAATGGTAAAAAATTGGGCATGGATATAGAAAAATTATACGATTTTACAAAATGTTTTTCCGACCACACTCGGTTTTATTATGGCTATGACCCGCAAAATATAAATTCAGTCAAATTTCTAGGCAAAACCAAATATGTTTTTGGCGACAAAATGGTTTTTGCTAAACCCATTCAGCAAATAAGACACTATCTAAATGATGATAATGGATGCAATACAAACACCCGTAAAATTAATCACGACAGGGACGGAAATTATATTTTTCTGCCGAAGTGTAATTTTGATGTGGAAATTTGTGTGGATGCCATTCGCTTGATGAGCAAATATGAGACCTTTTGTATTTTTTCCGGCGATGCCGATTTTATAAGCTTAATAAAATTTCTTAAGAAAAATCGCAAAAAAGTGATTTTATTTAAAGGTGGTTATATCCAATACGCGCTAAAAGCCAATAGCGATTTAGTTGTAAGCGTGCAAGATATAAAAGTCCATATTACCAAAATAAAGCAAAAATCTAGCTAAAAGCTAGATCTTGCGGATAGTATTCCCGCATCCGCGGGCAGGAGAGTTTTACAACTCTATTTAAACCATATCATATACTTATCCACAGGTCAAATTTTGGCGCCATTTTGAAAAGTAAAAGCCCCTGTTGGATTTTCGTCGTTGACGAATAAATCCGCTGGGGGCTTGGAATCCTTACATATTGTTATTTCGGCGCTGTTTGCCTTTTCTCTTTAATTCCCAAAGCTCCGATTCGCTGGCGCCGACTTCTTCAAGCTCGAAATTATATTTTATGACTTTTTTACGCAAATTTCTCAGAAATTCTCTGTCGCCATATCCGTCAAAGCCATATTCGCGAATTAGTTCCAGCCAGCTTTTAACCGATAACTTATAATTCTCGATTCGCAACTGTTTTACTTCTTTCCTGCTGGTATTTATATCCTTGAGAGTAATTTTCCCAGCCCGGAGTTCTGAATATAAACCGCCAATATTATACTCAAAATCGCCACTAGTAAGTTCTCCTTGAAGACTTTCAAACCACTCTCTGGCACTAATCTTACAGTTTTTGATGCGCAGTTGTTCTAACTCTACATCATTGGTATTGATATATTCAAGGTTAAAACCACCTTCGGCAGTTTTTTCGCGCAAAGTTTTGAGAGCAAAACGATAATTAAACATCTCATGTTGAATATTTTCGAAATGTTTTTCGATTGTTCTTTGGCGAAGATTTTCAAGATGTTTTTCAGCCACAGTTTTACAACCCTTGACTCGTAGTTGATCCAACTCTTCTTCGGTGGTCTTAATGTCTTTAAGTTTAAAACCACCCTCGGTAAGTTCTTCGCGCAAATTTCTGAGATAGTAGTCATACTCCTCCGAACCCTCGCGAAGAGCTTGAAGTTTCTGCTTAATTGTATCAAGATTCATCCACCGAATGAACCATCCATATCCGAGGAATACTACCGCTGTAATGACAGCGATGATAATGATATACATCAAGTTCGTGGTATCAAGAAGGTATGCTATAAATAACGCTACAGCAAATATAGCCACCACAGTAACAGTTTCTTTATTTTCTTTCAAAGTACCCTCTCCTTTAAAGGAAGTTTTATTTTTATTTTAACAAAACGCCAATATTTTGACTCACTCTAGTATAACATAAATCAAATTTTATGTCAAGTAGCTTTATTTATTTTGTATATTACTATTTCAATGCCTCCCAAATTTGCTCTTCATCAAACCCCCATTCCAGCATCTTTTTGAAGATTTTTATATTGATAAATTTGTGGAGGTTATATTGAACGGTATATTTCGCCTTGGTTTCCGGATGCTCAATTTTGGCATGACTGCCCTTACCAAACCCGCAATTAACCATCAGTCCCAGTTTTTGGCACGCTTTAATCCAGTGTGCTTGATTTATGTCCGAAAAACTGCGACTAGACATAAACGCATTGTTTGAGCGTCACCGGCTCATTGTTTGCCCTCAAAACCGCATCGTTACATAAATGCGGTGGAATACCAAAATAAGTAAAAATTGCATCTCTGATGGTAGGAGTTATTTCTTGAGTATTAGTTCCGCCCGTAATTACTCCGTCTAAATTTAATGATTCAGCTGTCCAAGAGCCATCGGGATATTGTTCAATTTTAAACTCAATTTTACCGCCTAGTCCTTGAATTTCTTTTTTCATATCTAAAATACGCTGGTCAGTACCCTCGTTAAAATTGTATCCCCAGCGGCGTAGCTGTTTGGCGAACAAATAAATTGTTTTGTTTAATAAACGCATAATTTTGAGCATTATTTCGTATATCTGTATAGTATCTTAAAGACCAATGCTAGTCAATCCGCTACCACCCCTTCGCCTTGAGCCCTTCTTCGGCCGCGTTCACCTGCGCCTCTTGCTTGCTGGTGCCGGTGCCGCTGGCGATTAAGTCATTGTCTAGATATAGTCCCACTTCAAAGTTTTTGTTGTGCGCCGGCCCCCAGTCCCGGATGACTTTGTAGGTCGGCGTGATGCCGGCTCTTTCTTGCGCGGTTTCTTGAAACTTGGTTTTGGCGTCCAGATATAATTTTTTCTCAATAATTTCAGGCAATCTAGTCAAAACACGCTTTAAAATAAACTTCTTGGCGGGATTGATACCACGGTCAAGATAAATCGCGCCGATAACCGCCTCCAGCGCGTCTGCCAGAATAAATTGTCTGGCTTTGCCCTGTGCGTCTTGGGATTCTCCGCGGCTGAGCAAAATATGTTTGTCCAAACCGATTTCATTGGCGATTTCAGCCAACATTTTTGAATTAACCAAAGCCGCGCGCCAGTTGGTCAGCTCGCCTTCGGGATTGGGATAATTATTGTACAAAAATTCGGTGGTGACGATTTCCAGCACCGCGTCGCCCAAAAATTCCAATCTCTCATTATGGTCCAAACCGATTTCCGCGTGTTCGTTGATATACGAACGATGAATCAGGGCTTGGGTCAAAAGGTCGGGATTTTTGAATTTACTGCCGAGATTTTTTTCTAAAATCGCTAAATCAGGCATATTATTCAAGTTTGATAGGCATGGGGGTGACCTCTTCTTCGGTGGTCTGTATTTGTTCGGCTTCCGCGCTCAGCTCATCCTCTATTTCACCGGGCTTTTTTTCTTTCTCATAAATCGCGCCCAGCACGCCATTGACGAATTTGCCCGACGACGGCCCGCCAAAGGTCTTGGCCAGTTCAATGGATTCGTTGATAGCCACTTTGGATGGCACTTCTTTGGCAAACATCAGTTCATAGATGCCGATGCGCAGAATATTGCGGTCAATGATGGTTATTTGGTCCAAAGGCCATTCCGGCGCGTATTTGCGGATATAATCTTCAATAGCTGGCATAAATTTGAAAATCCCGTCCAAAAGCGAGCGCACAAAGCCGTCATCTTTGAGATTGGGCGAGAATTCCTGCAGATTGTATTGTAAAATGGTCTCCAGCTGACTTTGGTCGGCTTGATTGAAATCCCATTGATAAAGGGTTTGCATGACGATACTGCGAGATAAGTGTCGGCTGGCCATAAAATTGATTACTAATTAAACGCAATAAAAACCAAAAGAAAGCAAAATTACTTGCTTTCTTTGGCGGTCTTCTCGGCTTTAACTTCTTTGGCGGGTTTGGCGGCCGGCTTAACGGTTTTTTTGCTGCCCGCGATTTTAATCTTTAAAAGCTCTTTGCCGCGATAGGTTCCGCAGAATTGGCAAATGTGGTGCGGTAAAACCGCTTTCTGGCATTTGCCGCAAACGGAGGTCGCGACGGGCTTTAAAGCGAAGTGTTTAGCTCTCTGTAGCCGATGACTCTTGGTCTGTTTTTGTGTAGGTAAAGCCATAAAAATAACTTACTGAATTAATTTAAATCTGTAAATAGTATAGCGCATTTGACTTTTTTTGGCAAGGTGGAGAAAATATCCCCATCTCATCCACAGGATATACACTTGGCAATTGCTTTACTCGCGGGGATATGGTAGATTAAAAATGTTCACACCTACGAACGCCGTTTAGCAGTCACCATAAGCCCCAAACTCTATGACTAGAGAAGAATTATGGCAAGCCGTTTTGGCCGATTTAGAACTTGGTTTAAGCAAGGCCAATTTTACGACTTGGTTCAAAAACACCTTCATTTCCGAGTGGAATGAAGAGACGGGTGATGTGGTCATTGGCGTACCAAATGCTTTTACACATGCTTGGCTAGAGAAAAAATATCATAAAACAATCTTATCGGTTTTGCGCGAGGCCTCGGATGACAAAGTTAAAAAGGCCTGTTACAAAGTAGAAGCCCGACGGTCTATGGCCGGCGGCATTTTTGGTTCTGAGTCCAAGGCCGCCAGTGCTGAGCAAGTGGATGGCATTGTCAAAATGTCACCGGCGGCTATCACAGCCATCAATCATAGCGGTGTTGGAGATAATGGAGTTATCAATGAATTCGGACTCAAAGCCAAATATACTTTTGCTAATTTTATCGTGGGTGAGGGTAACGCCTTGGCGCACGCGGCCAGTATGGGGGTGGCCAAAAATCTGGGCACGCGCTACAATCCGCTCTTTATTTATGGCGGGGTGGGGCTGGGCAAGACCCATTTAGTGCAGGCCATCGGCAATGAAATTTTGAAACACGACCCCGGCAAAAAAATTATTTATGTCAGCGCGGAAAAATTTACCAATGACTATGTGCAGTCGTTGCGGGAAAACAAAATCAACGCTTTTAAAACCAAATATCGCAGCGCGGATATGCTTTTGATTGATGATGTACAATTTCTGTCAGGCAAAGAGCAAACCCAAGAAGAATTCTTTCATACTTTCAATGATTTACACCAACGAGAGTGTCAAATTGTTTTGACATCAGACCGCTTGCCGCAGTCCATCCCGACTTTGGAAGACCGCCTCAAATCGCGCTTTCAAATGGGGGTTATCACCGACATCGCGCCACCGAAATTGGAAACGCGCATCGCCATTTTGGAGGCCAAAATTAAGGAACATAAATACAAACTGGCGGAAGATGTGGTGCAATATTTGGCGGCCAATATTCAAAACAATGTGCGTGAGCTGGAAGGCGCTTTGAATAAAATCGCGGCCTATCATGAGTTTTATAATACCCCGCCGACCATGGAGACCGTCAAAAATATCTTGGCTTCATTGACCGCCAGCTCGCCCAATCAGGGTTCGGTGACTATTCGCCAGCTTTTGGAAGTGGTGGCCAACTTTTTTGAATTAAATCGTCAGGACTTAGTGATGTCAAAATGCCGCCGCCGCGAGCTCGCCCTGCCCCGCCAAATCGCCATGTATCTTTTGCGCACCGAGCTCAACGCCTCTTATCCGACCATCGGCCACGAACTTGGCGGCCGCGACCATACCACCGCCATTCACGCCTTTAAACAAATTGAAAAGAAAATCCTGTTGGAAGGCCGGCTGAAACACGATGTGGATTTGATAAAGCAGAGGTTGTATGCCAGCGCATAAGGAATAAATTTTTTGTCCAGACCTGGCTTGTCACGAAAACCCGCGTGCCAGCCCCCAGCGAGGGCTGGCCGCTTAGCCTCGGGCTCGCTCGTCCGCCTAGTGGCGGACACCTGCCCGCTCGCCCTGCGGATGATTTTCTTAGACAAGCCAGGTCTGGACTTTACAAAAATAAGATAATATACTAGGATTCAGTTCCCAAATGGATTTTTGACAATTTGAATAAAAACAAAAAGAACAAACAAAAAGGAGGTTTCAAAGTGGCAAAGTTCAAAAAATTGCCGTCTGTACCGTCTATGGTTGTTAATCCGCTGTCTATTGAAAAAAGTGGATGCAAACTTATAGATGATTGTAAATTACCTATCGGGTTTACCACAATCACGCCGATACAATTTTTGGAAAAAGGTGAAAATTGTGCCGATGCTTTTAAGCGCATCAACCAATATTCGCGCGATATTGCCGGTCAATTTTATGCCGAACTAATACTGGCACAGCAGAAAAATATTCCCGTTGAATGGCAACCCTTTTTCTTTATTTTTGCAGGAGACAGATGGTTTGCCGAAGATGGCAGCGGCTATGTCATATACCTGTGCTATGACCATGACAAGAGTATGTGGTTCTCCGACTGGGTTAATATCAAACAAGAGGTTATAGACCCTAATAGCTTTTTAATGCGTATATATGTATAATCGAATAATTTTTAACTCTTGAAATTTTAATCTTTAATTTCTTGAGTTAATATTATATTCCTCGCTTGGTATTTATATCAGGCGAGGAATTTTTTTATTATGTAAAATGGCAATTCCGATTTGATTAAGAAAACCATCCGCAGAGCGAGTGGGCAGATCTTTATGGCGCAGGGCTGTGTTATTTTGTGAGCCAAGCGGGTCTACCGCGAGCTTGCCGCTCAAATTTTTCGTAGCGAAGCGTTACTTAGCGAAAAATTTGAGCGGTCTGCCTACAAGCGAGGCAGGTCGCGACGGCGAACAAAACAACACAGCCCGAGCCATTTAAATCTGGGGGGGGCTGGCACGCGGGTTTTTAAAACTAAAACTGGATTACAAATGGGAATGGTAAAATGGGTAGGGATGAGGCCAAACAAAATAAATTTAATATGTGCTCTTTTTTTATCCTCAAAAATGTTTTATGATATATAGGTAAGATATTTTTTTATGTGGGTTTTAAAAACAACCGGCGAGCGCCAAGAGTTCAGCGCGGAAAAAATTCAGCGCACAGCCATACGCGCGGGCGCGGATGAAAATTTGGCGCGCACGGTGGCGGAAAAAGTCAGTGCCAAGGCCTATGACGGGATTAGTTCGCGCGAGATTTTGAATTTGATTCTGAAATTTCTAGACAAAAAAGAACCCTTGGTGGCCGCGCGCTACAATCTCAAAGACGCGATTATGAATCTCGGACCGACGGGTTTTACTTTTGAATTGTATATTCAGCGACTCTTGAGTTTTAAGGGCTATCGCGTGACTATTCCGGATATTTTGCCGGGGGCTTGTGTCACGCATGAAGTGGATTTGGAAATTAAAAAAGATGACCAGTGCTGGATGGGCGAATGTAAATTTCATAATCGTCCGGGCTTGCATAGCGGCATCAAAGACGCGCTTTATACTTATGCCAGATTTTTGGACTTGGTGGACGGCAATTTAAATGGCCAATGTCCAGTCAAATTTGATTTCCCGTGGCTGATTTGCAATACGCAATTTTCCGAAGATGTGATTAAATATGCCGGCTGCAAACGGATGAAACTTTTGGCCTGGAAATATCCTTTGGAGGGCGGTTTGCGCGACTTGGTGGAGGCCAATAAATTTTATCCGATTACCGCCCTGCGCCAATGGGACCAGGCGGCGCGCGAACAGGCCTTGCGCGCGGGTATTATCACTTGCCGCGATTTTTTGGCGGCCGATAAGTCCAAATTGGCGTATATTACAGGCATGAGCAAGGGTAAGGTGGAAGCACTCTGGCAGGAGGCCTGGAATTTGACGAATTAGCTCCGTACGCGTACCGGTTTATTTAGAATATGTTTGTTTTAAATTAGGTCAGCCGATTTTTAAATTTTTACGATTAATTTTTCTCATGAGTGATAATCTTTCTTTATTGAGCGACAGCCAGCCGGGTATCGCGCTGGAAAATAAATTACAGCAATTGGAATTGGCAGAAAAAGAGAGAATTGCCCAGAATCTGGCGACATCTCTAGGTGTGGCCTATGTTAATCTATCCACTTTCGCAATCAGCGAAGGTGCTCTGCGTTTAATTCCGGAAGCGACCGCGCGCGAGTTGGAGGCGGTGTGTTTTTTGTGGATGGGACAGGAGGCGCGGTTGGCGGCCATTGACCCAAATAAGCCCGAAATTAAGCAATTGGCGGCAGCTCTGGAGCGCGATAAGCATTTGCACGTGAAATTATATACAATTTCCGAACATAGCTGGCAGGCGGCTTTGAAGGCCTATGAACGGTTGCCGAAAATTCGTGAATTTATCAAAGGGGTCAAAATAGAAGCGGCGGAAATTGAAAAGTTTAAAGCCAATGTCAATGATTTCAAGGAATTAGACCAAGCTATCAAACAGGTCTCTATTTCTGAGGTGGTTAGTTTTCTCATCGCGGCGGCCTTGGATGCCAAGGCCTCGGATATTCACATTGAAGCCGAAGAAAATGATATAAAAATCCGTTTGCGCTTGGACGGGGTTTTGCAAACTGTGGCCTCGTTAGACAAGGACTTATGGAAACAAATCGTTTCACGCATTAAATTATTGGCTGGACTGAAAATCAATATCACCGAACAGCCGCAAGATGGCCGTTTTACGATATTTTTGACCGATGACAAAGTGGATGTGCGCGTTTCTTGCTTGCCAACTTCGTACGGCGAGAGCGTGGTCATGCGTTTGTTAATGTCGGAGGCGGCCGGTTTGGAATTTGAAAAACTCGGTCTGCGCGGCACGGCTTTGGCGCGTTTGGAAAAAGAAATCCGCCGTCCCAATGGCATGATTATCACTACGGGTCCGACCGGTTCCGGTAAAACGACTACCCTCTATGCCGTGATTAAAAAATTGAATCAGCCGGATGTCAAAATTGTCACCTTGGAAGACCCGATTGAATATAAATTGCCGGGCATCAATCAATCGCAAGTGGATATGGAAAGCGGCTATACTTTTGCTAAGGGTTTAAAGGCCATCGTGCGCCAAGACCCCAATATCGTGATGGTGGGCGAAATTCGCGACTTGGAGACGGCGGAAACGGCCATCAATGCCGCCCTCACCGGTCATTTGGTGATTTCTACCCTACATACCAATAGCGCGGCCGCTGCCTTGCCGAGATTCTTATCGCTCGGAGTGAAGCCCTTTTTGCTGGCACCGGCCTTAAACGCGGTCATGGGTCAGCGACTGGTGCGACGATTATGTCCCGCTTGCCGCAGAGAGGCGCAGGTCGCGCCGGAGGTCTTGGACCGCGCACGCGAAATTTTAGGGCAGATTCCACCCGCCGCCGGCGAAAAAGTGGATTTAGATAATTTGAAGTTTTATATCGCGCCCGGCTGTCCGCAATGCCACGGTCTAGGTTACGCCGGCCGCATTGGTATCTACGAAATTTTGATTATGACGCCGGAAATTGAGGCCTTGGTTTTGGGTGATAAAGCCACCGAGGATGGCGTTTTGAAGCTTGCCCAAGCCGACGGCATGGTGACCATGGTGCAAGACGGCCTGCTCAAAGCGCTGGAAGGCATTACCAGCTTGGATGAGGTGTTTAGGGTGGCGGAGTAGGGGCTAAATCGCTTTATATAGACCTATTTGTAATATATTTTCGCTGAAAGGCGATTTTATATTTATCATTAGCTTTTGGTTTATTTAAAACCTCTCCGCCCACTCTCCACTCGCCAACAATTCCTTATCTTGCGCGCGGCGAAAAGCCGGATAAAGTTCTTCGGTGATAAAAGGCATAAAAGGATGTAACATCGTCAAAAGTCGGCGATAAATTTCGCGCAACAGGGGCAAGTTTCTTTCTTTCTTGGTAATTTCCACATAGACATCCGCCAAATCATGCCAAGCAAAGTCATACAGCTCGTGCGCCGCCTTGCCAAACTCATATTCCGCTAGATATTTTTCCACTTGCGCCAAGGTTTCGTTAAAACGCGCGACGATTTGTTGGTCGGCGTCGGTGGTTATGGTTGGCGCCCCTGTCGCCCCGCCGTCGCCCTCCAGCATCTGAATAAACCGCGCGATATTCCACAATTTGTTGGCGAATTTTTGACCCGCCAAAAGCGCTTCTTTGCTGAATTTTATCGCCTGCAAATCCCTGCTCGTCTGATAAATAATCCCAAATCTAGTGGCATCGGCGCCGTAGGTTTCCACCATCTCCAGCGGGTCCACAATCGTCTCTGGACGGGACTTACTCATACGACTACCGTCTTTGGCTAAAATTGTGCTATGTAAATACACTTCCGGAAACGGTATCTCTCCCATAAATTCCAAGCCGGAAAATATCATGCGCGCTACCCACAGATACAAAATCTCCGGCGCGGTGCAAAGAAAATTAGTGGGATAAAAATATGCCAAATCCGGCGTTTTTTCTGGCCAGCCCAGCGTGGCAAAGGGCCAAAGCGCCGAAGAAAACCAAGTATCCAGCACATCTTCGTCTTGCGTAATTTCTGTCGCGCCGCAAATCGGGCATTTTGTCGGTTTTTCCAGCGCCACCATGGGTTTTTGATGTTCGGTATCGCATTTTTCGCAATAATACACCGGCAATTGATGCCCCCACCACAGCTGGCGAGAGACGCACCAATCTCGCAGATTTTCCATCCAATCCAAGTATATTTTTTGGTATCTTTCGGGGTAAAATTTAACTTTATCCGCCCGCACCACCTCAATCGCCGGCTTCGCCAGCTCGTTCATTTTGACAAACCATTGTTCGGAAATCAGCGGCTCAATCGGCGTGTCGCATCGGTCGCACAATGACAGTGAATTATCATAGTCCTCAATTTTTTCCATCAAACCCGCCGCCTCCAAATCCGCCACAATTTGCTCGCGCGCGCCACTTTGTCCGTTGGCGGTGGTCGTGGCTGGCAGTCCGGCGTATTTGCCCGCCGCCTCGGTCATCTTGCCATCCGTCCCGATGATGCTGATATTCTCCAATTCATTTTGTAAACCCATTTCAAAATCCACCATGCTATGTGCCGGCGTCACACCCAAAGCCCCCGTGCCAAAATCCTTATCTACATGATGGTCGCCGATGATTTTTAACTTTAATTTATTGCCCAAAAAGTCCGCCTCCAAGGTCTGCCCGATGTATTTGGCATAGCGCGCGTCATTGGGATTGACTGCCACCGCCGTGTCGCCCAGTTTTGTTTCCGGACGCGTGGTCGCGATGGCAAAAGGAAAATTTTTATCGTATTTAAAAGTATAAAGTTTGGATTTTTGTTCTTTGTATTTAATTTCAATGTCGGAAATCGCCGTCTGACAACGCGGACACCAATTCACCACGCGCGGACCTTTGTAAATATAACCCTTTTCAAAATAACGCACGAAAGCCGTCTTGACCGCCAGCGAATAGCCATCATCCAAAGTAAAACGGGTGCGCGTCCAATCGCATGAGCAACCCAATCGTTTCAGCTGGTCCAAAATGCGTCCGCCGTATTCATTTTTCCATTCCCAAACCTTTTCCAAAAATTTCTCGCGCCCCAAATCGTGCCGGCTGATCCGTTCTTTTTTGAGTTTTTTCTCCACCACCGCTTGCGTGGCAATACCTGCGTGGTCGGTGCCCGGCATCCAGAGCGCCACTTCGCCTTTGAGCCGATGATAACGAATTAAAATATCCTGAATGGTGTTATTCAAAGCATGCCCCATATGCAAAGACCCCGTGATATTTGGCGGCGGAATCATGATAGTGAAGGGCTTTTTGGCGCGGTCAATTTTGGGCGTAAAACAGCCCGCGTCCAGCCATTGTTGGTAAACGCAACTTTCCACTTCCTTGGGATTGTAGGTCTTTGGCAGTTCAGATGTAAGTTCAGACATAAAATTGGATTATTGAGAAATTCTAACAAGAAATCGCGAAAAAGCCAAGGCGGCGCGCCCTATTTTTTTACCTCCACCACCCTCTCATCCTCCGTCTCTCCCGCTTTCAAATCCACCTGCCAAATATTTTTTGGCAAACAATCTTTAATTCTTTTCGCCCATTCAATCAAACACACTGTATCCGCGCGCCCGACATAGTCCGCTATTCCAATGGTCTCCGCGCTCGCACCGCCCTCCAGCCGGTAAGCGTCCACATGCACTAGATTTTTGATTTTCCCATGTCCTTTGACCGGATAAATTTTCATCAACACAAAAGTCGGGCTGGTAATCGGTTTTTTGATACCCAAACCCCGTGCGATACCGCGCGCTAGCACCGTCTTGCCCGCCCCCAAATCCCCGCGCAACGCCACCACTTCGCCGCCCCGCATTGTCTCTGCTAGGCGCCGCCCGAGCTCCAAAGTTTCTTTTTCGGATTTTGTTTTATAAATTTTCATTTTAAGTAATATCTAATTGCGAATCCACTTTTATTTTACTCCAGCCACCACTTTTGTTGCCTCCCGAGCGTAGCGAAGGGACCCCGCTCCCCGACGCAAGTCGGGGCATCGGGGTGCCCATCCTCAACGCCTCAAAATATCCCGCCACCGCCACCATCGCGGCGTTATCGGTACAATATTTTAATTCCGGATAAATTAATTCTATTTTTTGCGCCTTACTGCCCTTCCCATTCCGCCCCGTATTTCCATTTTTGCACTCTTCTACCGCCTCCGTCATCTTTCCCCTCAATGTCCGATTTGCTGCTACCCCGCCCGCCAACAAAATCTGTCGCACCTTGTATTTTTTTGCCGCGCGCAGGGTTTTTTGTATCAAAACATCAAACACTGCTTGTTGAAAGCTGGCACAAATATCGCTCAACTTTTGTGGGTCAATGCGCGCCTCGTCCCCGTTCGCGCCCTGCCCGGTCCCCATCACCTCTGGAAAAGTCCTTTGCAAAAAATACAGCACGGATGTCTTTAATCCCGAAAAACTGAAATTAAAATTATCTTGGTCCAAAAGTGGTCGTGGAAATTTATAAGCCGCCGGGTTGCCAGTCAGCGCGGTTTTTTCAATCAAAGGTCCGCCCGGGTAGCCGATTTTGAGCATTTTCGCCACTTTATCAAAACATTCGCCCGCCGCGTCATCCAAGGTCTGCCCCAGCAATTTATACTTGCCCGCGCCTTTTATCAAAACCAATTCTGTATGCCCGCCGGAAATTATCAAACCTACCGCCGGAAATTCAATTTTCGCGTCAATCCAATTGGCGTACACATGCGCTTCCATATGATTGACCGCGTATAGCGGTTTTTGCCAAACAAAAGCCAGCGCCTTGGCTGTTTCCACCCCGATCATCAATGCCGGCATCAAACCCGGACCGACCGTCACCGCCAGTGCGTCGATTTGCTCTAGTTTAATTTTTTGCTGCGCGCCGCCTCGCCCGTCCCCGCGCCCTTCCTCGCCGCCACCATCGTCCCCAGCCGCCCCGCATTCTAGCGCCTCCTCCACCACCGGCAAAATATTGCGCAAATGCTCGCGCGCCGCCAATTCCGGCACCACCCCGCCAAATGGTTGGTGCAATTTGATTTGCGAGGAAACGACATTTGAGAGTACCTCAAAACGCCCGTTTTCCGCTTTGACCACACTGGCGCTGGTCTCGTCGCAAGAACTCTCTATCCCTAAAATTAACATATTTTAAAACTTATTGACTAAAATTCTATTTTAAGCTATCATTTTTAAGATATTTTGCCAAGCGCCCCGCGTTTTTTCTTTTTCGCCAAGTTTGCTAAAATATCATTGTACAGCTATTGTGCCGCCTTCGTCTAACGGTTAGGACTCCAGGTTTTCATCCTGGCAACAGGGGTTCGACTCCCCTAGGCGGTACCATCCTTTGCCCTGCGGGCTACGGATGGCACGCCATATTTTTATTATCACGGTGGCCATGGTGTAACGGTTAACACAGCGGTTTGTGGTACCGCTAATCAGAGTTCAATTCTCTGTGGCCACCCCACAAGAATGCCTCCCTTCGGGGAGGTGTTTTTGTTTTAACCATGATATTGTATAATTTAAAAATACAAATAAAATAAAAATATGAAAAAAAGTATTTTAGAGAAAAAATCAAACAGCGCAATTACCAAAAGAATATATAATTCTATAACAGGGTCTTATTATTCTGTTAGAGTAAGGTCAACTAATATGGGCAAAAAAGGAACAATTATAGGCAAGTGGTCATCTGCGATGTCCAAAAAAGAGAAGTAATCTATGAGAGTTTACTTTGATTCAAATATTTGGATTGATTACGCGTGGGGAATTGTTAATGGCACGGGTAAAAGAAAAAAATACATAAGTAATTTAATCGAAGTTATACAGCGGAAAAAGATTAAAGTAATTTCATCTTTATTTCTCAATACAGAAATATCCGCCCACTTTAAGGACTGGTTTTTATTAAAAAAAATTATTGAAGACGGCTTCAGCTACAGAGAGTTTGCTAAGTTGAAAATAAAATATGGTTTGAACGAACCGGAAAAGAAAAGCATCAATAGTGTTATCCGTGATATTATTGGAATACCGTGGGTTGAATTTGTTGAGTTGGAAGAGCTGAACAGAGAGTCATTAAATATTTTTGAGTCTTTATCGTTGAAATTCTTTATTGATTCCATTGATGCCCTGCACAATATCATTGCCGCCAACGAGAATTGCAGATTTTTGATAACTAAAGATGAAGAAATGCGAACATGCATGAACTCATTCTTAAAAAATATTGGTTTTAAAGATGATTTTTGTGTATGCCGTCCAGAAGAATTTTTAGAAAAGATTGAAAATTCTAAGCCCAAAGATTTTAATTAAACAAAAAGTATATCGCAAAAGCCCCCTCGTGGGGACTTTTATTTTTACCCTAAATTTTAATTCCTATTTATTTTTGCAGCATCCACACGAACAACCACAAACTCTGATTAACCAGCCCAAAATTGACCCGAAAATCCAACCGATGACAAAGGTCATCACCACCAGCAACAACGCTTTGCCAAACACAAATGGCGTAATGGTAAAAGCGAATTGCATGTGGTGCAGGCGCAGGATCCAGTTTAGAAAGTCACTTAACGCGGTCGGGATAATCGCTACCGCCAGCGACCAGATGGCGTGCACAATCGCCATGAACAGACCGACTACCAGTCCCGTTTGATTTTTAAACATTTTTTAAAATGTTAGCTGATAAAAGTTATTAAAAATTTATACTCTAATTTGATTATAGCACAGTTGATATTAAAACAGGCCTAATTTTTCCTAATTTTGCCCGCGTCTTTTGGTGTGCTATAATGATTATCACTAGAACTAAATTTATTTACCGCGCCCAGCGGATTTATTTCCGAGTGAGCGATGGCATCAAAGTGGCTTATGCCAATTTATTAGCTTAAGTTAAACAGCATGAACAGCATTATTGTGGAAGCGATTATTGGCGGAGGCAAGACGACTTTGGTGGAAAATTTGGGGCGGCGGCTAAACGAACGCGGAGTGAAGGCGCACGCTTATTTTGAACCGGTGGAGAAAAATCCTTATCTAGATTTGTATTATAAAGACCGCCAGCGTTACGCTTTGACTATGCAATTTTTTCTGATGGCGCAACGCTATGCCGAACATCAAGATGGCATTGAAAAAATCTGGAAGAACTTTGAGACCTGTATTTATGACCGTTCTATCTATGGGGATTGGGTGTTCGCGGAAATCAATCATTTGGATGGCAATATGAGCGATTTGGAGTATATGGTCTATAATAAAATGAAAGATGTCATGTGGAAATCGCTGTTAATGCCACATTGTGTCTTATTCTTGGATTGCGCGCCAGAAACGGCCATGCAACGGATTGTCGGGCGGGCGCGTAAAGAGGAAATGACAGATATTTCAGACAAGCCCTGTATTGAAATGAGTTATTTAAAAGGTCTGCAAGAGGGTTATGAACGGTTGATGGTTTGGTTTGAACAACAAGGCGTGAGAGTAGTGCGTCTGCCATGGAATCACCATCAAGATGGGTTGAACAATGAGACCTTGGATGAAATTATTGAAAAATTGGCACAACATTGTGTTTTTACGGGCTTAAAGTAAGTGGTATTTACATCGGCCGTGAATTTTATAAATTAAGGAGGGTATGGCTAGTTGGATTTTAATTTTAGTACTCGCGGCGCTTTTCTTTGTCTTAGGGCAAGGCGCGTCTTTTTTGGTGGATAATTTAAGGCGCATTTTACGCGGCGGGCGTGTTTCGCCATTGTTGGCGGGATTAATTTTGGGTTTTTTGACGACTTTGCCGGAATTAATCGTTGGGTTAAACGCTATTCATCGCGGTATCCCTGGAATTTCGCTGGGTAATCTTTTCGGCGGGTTGGTAGTTATTTTGGGCTTGGTCTTGGGTATTGGCATTTTATTTAATGGTCAAATCAAAAACAATGGCGGTCATGGCGCGCTTTGGCACAATTTGATATTTATCGCCCTGCCTTTGATTATGGCGCTCAAGGGGTATATCAATTGGCTGGATGGTATTTTTTTGCTTGCGGTTTATGTTAGTTTAATTTTGAGTTTTTACTATTGTGGACATCAAAAAGAAAATCCCGAGCACCATCATTTACTTTTGGGCAAAAATTTGAAGGAAATTGAAAATAAATTATTGCCCTGGTTTTTGGCTTTGGTTGGCGTGGCGCTGGTCATAGCAACCTCCGGTCTTATTATCAAAGTCGCCGAAATGTTGCTTTTGCGCTGGGGTTTGGAGCCGGTTTTTATCGGTTTAGTACTCTTTTCTTTGGGTACAAATTTGCCGGAATTGGTGGTGGCTATCAAGTCGGGCATGAGCAAAAGCAGTGGCATTGCTCTCAATCATGTATTGGGTTCAGCCGCCGCCAACGCGCTAATCCTCGGAATTTTAAGTTTGTTCACGACCTTTGAAGTGGTTTTAAATTTTAACTTTTGGATAACTTTCGCCGGTATCATAATTTTATTGCTATGTTTCGGTTGGTTTTATACTAGTCAAAAACGCCTTAGCCGTTGGGAAGGTGCGATTTTTCTTTTGGTTTATCTGCTTTTTATGGCGGCGCAATTTTGGAATTTATTTAAATAAAAAAATATGTCTGAATGGAACAAAATGCTCAAATTCACGGCTAAATTGGCAGTGGAAGCCGGTGAAAAATTACTCAAAGAGTACCGTGATTTTGACCGCAATCAGATTAAACTCAAGTCCGAATTTGAAATGGTAACCCAAAGTGATGCGGATAGCGAAAAATTGATTTTGCATGGAATTATCAAAGAATATCCGCAACACGGAATTTTATCCGAAGAAACTGGCGGACAGCATACTGATGCGGATTATTTATGGATTGTTGACCCCGTGGACGGCACGACCAATTTTTCCATGCACAATCCGCTCTGGTCAATTTCTATCGCGCTGGCTTTTGAGGGTGTGATAAAAATGGGCGTGATTTACGCGCCGGCGCTGGGCGAGATGTTTACAGCCGTGGAAGGCGAGCCGGCGGAATTAAATGGCAAGAAAATTCATGTTTCGGAGTTTGATCGTCAGCCATTAATTCATCTTTCCGGACCCGGTAATCAGCCCAAAGATATTCGTCGCTATCTCAAGTATTTTAATCAGCAAAAAATTCAGAGTTTTGAATGTCGTCAATTAGGCAGCGCGGCTTTGGAACTAGCTTATGTGGCTTGCGGGCGCGCGGATTCCATCGTTATTCCAGGAGCTAAACCATGGGATGTCGCGGCGGGTGATTTATTGGTACGGATGGCGGGCGGCAAGGTGACGGATTTTAAAAGTGGGCCGTGGGATATTGCAAAGCCGGATATTTTGGCTTCCAACGGCAAAACGCATTTGGATTTATTGAAAATTACGCGGGAATTGTAAAATCCAGCGATTTGCGCTAGAATAGACAGTATAAAATTAAGTTAAACCAGATTAAATAAAAAAGGTATGCAAATCAATAAAAAATGGTTAGTGATCGGCGGGGCGGTTATTTTGGGACTGGCGGTTATCGTCAGTGTGTATTTTTTCTGGCGCGACTGGCAGAAAAAGCATCCCGCGCCCGTAGAGCCCTTTGTGGCGACTCAACAGCAACAAGATGACGGCGATCTCACTCCCGCCGAACATAATTTTCAAATAGAAGCCGCCATAGAGCCACCCACACCTGAAACCCGCGTGGTGGGTATGCCCGTAGTCAGCGCCCTTACGCAAATTGTCGGTGGCGCGAAAATCATCGGTGCCTCTGCCGCTGGCACCCAGCAATCCTTTAATCTGGTGGTGCCAAAAAATATGGGCGAAATTGATACCAACGATTTAATTTATGCTTTAAATAACGCCGGTCTAGTCCTCAAAGGGCGCACCGACAGCACTTCTACCGGCGAAATTGCCATTCAGGGTGCCGCCATGTCCGGCAAAGACGCCATTGATTGGGAAATGGTTTTCACCACATCTAGCAATTCTGTCATTGTGAAGGTGGGGAGGTAAATTGTCTATTCAACATTAAAAATAGTCCCGATTGCTCGGGGCTATTTTTTATCTAAAATTTAAATTGCGCGTCCTACCTAATTCTATAATTCACCCCCAGCTCAATCACAATTTCCTGATTGCCGTTGGTGACCGTGGCTCCGCCGCCCTTGGCGTCGCTTCCTCCGCCCATACCCCCAGCTCCGTAATAGGCGCCGCTCTCCGGACTTTGCACTAGATTTTCATACCAACTCAAAATTTTACCCAATTTCACCCCCGCGTTTTGCGCCAATATTGGAGCTTTGCCGCGCGCGTCAGCCAGCGCTTTGAGCCGCGCTTCTTGTTTTAAATCATTGATTTTTGACGAAGTAAAAGTCACACCATTGATTTGATTCGCCCCAGCTTTACTGGCGGCTGAAATAACTTGATTGACCAGTTTGGCATTTTCGCCGATATTTTCTACTTTAATCGCCATTTGCTGGTTGGCGTTATAGCCGCTGACTACCGAAACGCCCCCGCTGGGATAATCATATTGCGGATATAGCGAATAACTTTGTGTCTGAATGTTTTCCACCGCTACGCCGGCTTTTTTGACCGCCTCCGTGATGGCGCTGATTTTTTGATTCAATTGTTCCAGCGCTTGGTCGGCTTTGGCAACTTTGTCAATTTGCACGCCCAAATTAACCGTAGCTGTGTCCGGTTGATAAGCCACGCGTCCTTGACCCGTAATGGTCACCTGATTGGGATAGGCGTTGTCCCGCGCGGAAACTGCCAGCGATAAAACCACCGCCAAACCCGCGATGCCCAGCACTGTCAGCCAAAATTTCGGTTGCCGCCAGCCCTCGTTGAAAAAGTTGTTCATAGGTTTATTTTATTGGTTAATAGCTACTTAGGTATTATAAGTCCTCTTCCGTATTTTTGCCAGCACACATTTGAACTGCCGAGGAATCCTCGGATGTTGGTTTTGCCAACTATTTTAAACTGTAAAGAAATTATTTACAGTTGAATTTTGTTAAAAGTATTTCTTAAAATTATATTTTCAGTATGTTGGAAATTCCAGCGCACTGGCAACAGCTATTCGGAAATTCCGAATAGCTCAAAAACACACCCCGCCCCACTTTACAAACTCCCCACCTATGCTACAATACTTAGCGAACTTACTCGCGGGAGTAGTTCAGTAGTAGAACGTCTCCTTGCCAAGGAGAAGGTCGCGGGTGCGATGCCCGTCTCCCGCTCCATTTTCATCAAATTCCCACATATTTCACTTGCCACGCGCCGCGGTGGTGGAACTGGTATACACAAGGGACTTAAAATCCCTCGGAGCAATCCATGCGGGTTCGATTCCCGCCCGCGGCACCAGTTTTATCCGCTCAAAGGCGGTTTTTTGTTTGACAAAAGGCAAATTCTTGAGTAATATCTAATATGTGATTTTGTGAAAAATAGCCCTTTAAAACTTAAAATAGAAATGAGGAATGATGGACATTATTTTACCATCAATACTAGCAATAGTATTTGTGCTTTTGGGTCTTGGTTTTTCCTACGGCTTGACGGTTGTAGTTTTGGGCACTATAGCGTCTTTATGTGGAAATCGTGAAGCCGAGATGGATTTATTGCGTCCTATTATGAAAGTTATGGATTTCATAATTACTATTGGTGAAAAAAACAAGGATTATCAAACCCTACGAGCCGTTTGATATCAGCAAAACACCACCAGAAGAAATAATTGATGCAACGACCATAAAGTGTTCACATGGCCCATTACGCTTTACTCCGCCCGAATAAAATTTTCCCTCATCACTCGCTCCGAATAGACGCCTAGGAACAAATCCGAAGCGTCTATTTTATTTCCCCTTCAAAATCTCCAACACCTTAGGTATTTTTTTAAAATCTGCCACCAAAGTCGCGCGCAAGTTGGGATTATACAGCGCCGCCGCCGGATGATAAATCGGAAAATAGGTCTGCGCCTCGCCGGTTTTAGTGTTGACCAGCTTTTTAGCTTGTCCGTGCGTTTCTGAAATTTTAAATGTTTCCGGCAAAAACCGATACATGGCATGCCGCCCCAGCGTCACTATCAACAGTGGTCGGATGGCCGCTATCTGCGCCATCAAATATCCCCAGCACGCCTCCACCTCTTCGGGTAAGGGGTCGCGATTCTCTGGTGGTCGGCATTTGACCACATTGGTTACAAAAACATCCGCCCGTGTCAAACCAATAGACGCCAACATTTCATCCAAAAATTTCCCCGCGCGCCCCACAAATGGCACGCCCTGCTCATCTTCGTTTTTGCCCGGTCCCTCCCCGACAAACATTATCTCGGTATCGTGTGCGCCACTACCCGGCACCGCCTGAATCCGTCCTTTGCAGAGTGGGCATTTTTTGCAAACTAAAATCTGTTCGCGCAACTTTTCCAGTTCTTGCCCGCAGGGCAACCCTTTTACTCCGATCGCCGAAGCGCATCGGAGCGCTCCCCGACGTGAGTCGGGGCATCGGGGCGCCCCCTTTAAATTTTCCTTCGCCTTAGCCATAATCCTGGCCGTTTAAACATTTTTCAAACAATTAACATTACCTGCCCCCTGTCGTAGTACTTGCGCTTGGTCTTCTTGCAAGTCTACCACCGTGGAGGGCTCTTTATTTAAAATACCACCATCCAACACTAAATCCAGGCCATGATTAAAGGTCTTTTCAATGGCTTCGGCGCTGGCATAAACCTCATGTCCCGACATATTGGCGCTGGTGGTGATAATCGGCCGCCCTAGCTCTTTAGTTAAAGCCAAGCACAGCGCGTTGTCTGGAATCCTGATGCCGGCCGTCTTTTGTTTAGGTATAAATGTCTTGGGCACATTGCGCTTAGCCGGCAAAATGAAAGTAAAAGGTCCTGGCAGACAATGTTTCAGTACCCGATAAGCGTAGTCCGAAATTTGTGCGTACTGGCTGGCATCTTGAATATCCGCGCACATAAAACTGAAGGGTTTTTTCCAATCCCGTCCTTTGAGGCGATAAATTTTTTCCACGCCTGACTTGCTGAAAATGTCGCATCCCAAGCCGTAAATTGTGTCCGTCGGATAAGCAATGACCCCGCCGTTCCGTAAAATTTCTACGGTTTGGCGGACTATATCCGGGTCTGGATCATCTGAATTGATGGTGATGCGCATATGTCTAAAATTAATTTTTGACCATGGCCTGCTTCAGCCATTCCAGCGCTTTGCGATTTAAAATCATATCTTCGGTATAGAGGCGATAGTCATTGGAATTGATTTGTTGGCGAATTTTTTCATCATTGGGGCAGGTCTTGAGCAGGTCGGAAATTTCTTTATCAATTTCTTCGTCTTTGGCTTCAATCTTTTCTTGGCGCACCAGTTCCCGCAGGGCCAAAGCGATTTTCACCCGTTTTTCCGCCGGTTTGGCAAAATCGTTGCGTAAGTCCTCCACGGTCTTTTTTATTTGCGCCAAATAGGTGTCAAAGTCCAACTTTTCCCCATTAACACTAGCTTCCAGCTCGCGCAGCATTTTTTCCGTTTCGTGTTTTATCAAAGCCGGCGGGATGGTTTCATAAGTGGTTTTTTCCGCCAGCGCGTCAAAGATTTCGTTTTCCAATTTATGTTCCAATTTATCTTTTTCTTCCAACTCCAAATTTTCTTTAATCTTGGCCTTCAGCTCATCCACATCTTTAAATTGTCCCAGTCCTTTTACAAACTCATCATTGAGTTCCGGCAAAATGACCTCCAAAATGGTTTTGACAGTCACTTTAAATTCCACATCTTGGCCAGCCAATTTCTTGTCATAATGGTCTTTGGGATAAGGCAGGGTGAAGGTTTTGACCGCGGCCGGATTGAGTCCGACTAATTGTTCATCTAGTCCCGGCAAGAGGTACGATTCACCCAAAACAACAGCGGTATCGCGGCCTTGTCCGCCTTCCATGGGCACGCCGGCCACCGACATATCTATATCCACAATTAATTTATCGCCGATTTTTGAAGGACGCACGACTGCCAATTCCTTGGCGCGCATTTTGCGCAGGTCTTGTAAAATTTGTTCAGTTTTTTCAGGTTTAATTTTGGGTGTTTCGCGGGTAATTTTGACTTGGGTATAGTCGCCCAGAGTTACCGCAGGCATAACAGCAAACGAGGCCTTAAAAGTCACCGGATTGCCGGGCGCCATTTTTAAAATTTCTATCTTGGGTTGTTCCGCGATTTCCAAATTATTATCTATGATGGCCTGGCGCAGTTTTTCAGGAATGAATATATCCAAGGCCTCTTTGAGTAGCTCTAAATCCCCGACTTTCTGGCGGATGATTTCAAAAGGCGCCTTGCCTTCGCGAAAGCCCTCAATTTTTATTTCCTTGGCCAAGCGATTGGCGGCTTTAACTAAAAATGGCTGAACTTCTTCAGTAGAAACCTCAATTTCTAGGGTAACTTCACTGGCGGGCAGTTTGGTTAAATTGACTTGCATTGATGCGTAAAATTAATAACAAAAGTCATTTTAGTATAGGCCGTTAGGGTTAAAATGTCAACCGCCCCGGCCTTTTTTATTTTATACTGTAATATAGATTGTAAATTTTATGCCAGACACGTCCCCAGAGTTTTTTGAGCGGTGAAAAATTCTTAAATTCGCGGCGCATGGTTTCAAAAATTTCGCTGTCAAAGGTGTCGTAGGTCGGATTGCCGTAAGTATAAGGATAACCCTCCACGCGCAGGTCGGGATAAAGGGCAGTGTTGGCGATGACCACTAGGCGCGAGCCGACTTCCAGACATTGATAAGAATGTTTGATAAACGGCCGCACCCAGAGAAAGTCCCCGGCTTTGAGTGTGACGGTGCGTTTTTCGCCCCAAAAGTCCTCCAGTTCCATGCCGATAACACCATCTACGGCAATCATCAGCTCCTCGCGGTGGACATGAATTTCTTTGCCGCCGATGCCTGATTTGATGTTTTGTGGGTCATAGAGAGGGATATTTTTGACTTCATAAACGCGAAATTGGCGCATTTGAATACCCGGCGCGTGTTCGTCCAAATAGGCCTGTAATTCCTTGATTTTTGGGTCTAGCGGCTTATAAAATTTTTTGAATTCTTGCCATGGAATACGACAAAAAACCTGAAGATTGCCTCCGGATTTGCTGTTCCAATCGCCGGCCACTTGATAGACCTGGCAATCGGCCACATGCGGCGCCCAGGCGGGCGGAATGGTGGGATTGTAATTAACCATGTTTATTTTATTTGGTGGACCGTACCGGACTCGAACCGGTGACCTTCCCGATGTGCATCGGGACGCTGTTCTTTAAATGGTGGACCCTAGGAGATTCGAACTCCTGACCTCCTCCATGCCATGGAGGCGCTCTACCAGCTAAGCTAAGGGCCCATTTGAATAAAATGGTGGGCGATAGAGGGATCGAACCTCTGACCTCGTCGATGTCAACGACGCGCTCTAACCAACTGAGCTAACCGCCCTATAGATTCTCTGACCTTCCCGATGGACATCGGGACGCTCTAACCAACTGAGCTAACCGCCCTATATCTCTTTAAAGAGTTTAGCAAAATTTGAAAAAATATCAAGCCCGCGCGCACAGCTTGCCCTTTCAATATTTTTTTTATATAATAATTCAACTAGAGTTAATTAAACTTTTAAAATTTTAGAAACAATATGCGCAAAGAAACCAAAATATTTTTGTTCGGAATCGTTTTGATTATTGTGGCAGGAATGATTTTTTTTATTTTCAAAAACCGGGCTAGCTCGGATGATATCATCATTTTTTACAGCGATAGTTGTCCGCATTGTGCCATTGTGGAGGAATATTTAGTCGGAAACCAAGTGGCGGAAAAAATTAACTACAAAAATTTGGAAGCCAGTCGTAATCAAACCAACGCGCGCTTATTGGCGCAAAAAGCGTTAATTTGCGGCATCTCGGCGAATGAAATTGGTGTGCCTTTGCTGTGGAATGGCGCCAGTAAAACCTGTATTAGTGGTGACCAGCCGATAATTGAATTTTTTAAGAATAAAATTGGCCAGTAGGCCGTAAAAATATTATGCTCAAAAATAGCGCGCGTTTGTTTATACTTTCAATCCTAACCCTGTTAATTCCGAAAACGGTCTTGGCGGTTTGTCCGGTGTGTACTATCGCGGTGGGTGCGGGTATTGGTTTATCGCGTTGGCTGGGTATTGATGATGTGATTACCGGTCTTTGGATCGGCGGGCTTTTGGTTTCGCTGACTATTTGGACTGAGGATTGGTTCACAAAGAAAAAATTCTGGGCGGTCAAATATCGTTGGTTGGCGACTTTGGTGGTCTATATTTTAATCACCTTGGTGCCATTATATTTTATGGGTGTGATTGGCCATCCTCTCAATACTCTTTGGGGCATTGATAAATTGGTGCTCGGTTCTGTTTTGGGTGGTCTGGTATTCTACTGGGCGGGCGTCTGGGCTTATCGGCAGTGGAAGGCGCGGCGCGGCGGTCGGGCCTGTTTTCCCTTTCAAAAAGTAGTCATGCCATTGGCCGCGCTTTTGATTCTCAGCTTGATTTTTGAATGGCTTTTGTTATAAACTGAAGGCATGGAAAATACTGACTTACAAAAATTACAGCAGTTTATTGACCAAGTGGATGAGTCCAAGAAGGTTAATAAGCTAGACCTATCATCTGACCAGGATTTATCACTGGCTATTATGAATTTGGTTAGCATTGAGGAACACTTTTTCTTTACGGGCGCCAAAACCGGCCAGACCAAATACTACGATTTGATTCAGGAAGTGCGCGAGATGCGCAAGGAATTGTTGAAAAAGATTATCAAGGAATATGAGGGCGAGGTCTGGTGTATTTCCAAACATTTACTGTCCGCTTCTATGCGTCTGATGGAAGTCGGCACCAAACAGCTTAATGCCGGCAAAAAAGATGAGGCCTACGCCCTTTTTGACAAGGCCTACCAGCTCTACTCCCTCTTTTGGGGCTTGAATCTCAAGGCCATAGATATTGAAGGTGTGAAAAAGATTGATGACCAGGCCTTAAACAAAGATGATACAGAGAAAAAGGGCTTTATGGGTAAGCTGGGCGCGCTGGTCAAAAAGGTGGTGGATTGTTGTATTGAATAGGTAAAAAAATAGGTCAAAAAATAGCTCTAAAAACAGTCAAAAAATAGCTCCAAAATCACCCAAATTTTCAGGGTGATTTTTGTGCCTCTAAACCCATCGCTAGCGTGTCAAATTTGCCCCCTAATTGCCATTTCTTGGCTTAGTTTCAGGAGAAACGAGAAATATCTTGTGATTGATTTTAAATCGCAACAGGAGGCCTTAAAACGCGTCACAGGGGCATTTGAGAGGCCTCATTTTTTCAGGGGGTTGAGGGGGTGAAAATTAGGGTTATTTTTGTGGGTTTTGGAGATAAAAAAACCGTCTCCTGAGAGAGGCGGTTTCAGCCTATAAAACACAGAACTTTATTGCTGTTCTGTGCTTAAAGCTGCCAAGAATCTTTCTCTTTCAGCTTCATTTTTGAAGATTATTCTTACCGGCGGCATTGATGAATCAAAGCAACCAATACTGATAACTCCATTAGGTGGTTTGGAAATTATAGTAGGCAAGATAATAACATTGTTTTCAGCAGCATTGGGGTTTATTCGGTGCTGGATTTTTGTCCTTACGGGAAGATTGATATCTATATGATATACGCCCGTCGGGTTTTTCCGGATTGTTATTCTAATCATCCGAACAAAAATCTTATCGTCTGGTCCGCAAGCGCTGCCGACATTAACAGGTGCCCTCAAGTGCCATTCTTTAAATTCAAAACTGACAGAAGGGACTTTCAGAGCGTTTTCCGGCAATGGTTGCGGTTGCTGTTGTGGTTTGGCTTTTGGAAAGTTCAAATAAAGAACTTCAACAACTTCTTGTTGTGGCACGGCCATTTTCCCTCCCTTCTTAGATTTTCAAAAAACTATTATTTATATTGTTGGTTGATTTCTTAAATATCTAAACAGATTTTTCGCAAAAAAGCAAGGGGTTGAGGGTGTCCTGACATTTTTACTGATACTTAATCGCCTGCAGGTTGAAGAGGCGCGCGTAGGTGCCGTTTTGCGCTAAAAGCTCGGCATGCGTGCCATGTTCGTTGATAGTGCCATTTTCTACAACCACGATTTGGTCGGCTTGGCGCACAGTAGAAAAGCGATGGGAAATAAAGATGACGGTCTTGTCAGCCGAGAGATGTTCCAGCTTCTCAAAAATCTTGGCCTCTGCTTCGGCATCAATAGAAGAAGTTGGTTCGTCCAAGACCAAAACATGCGCGTCGCGATAAAATGTTCTAGCCAGAGCCATTTTTTGCCATTCGCCACCGGATAAATCCGCCCCATTGGTAAAATTGCGTCCTAGTTGTTTATCATATTGTTCCGGCCACTTTTCTATAAATTCATTGGCACCGGAGAGTGTGGCCGCCTCGCGAATCTTGGCTAAGTTAAGTTTTTTGTCGCTACGGCCGATACCGATGGCCTCTTTGGTTAAAAATTGGTAATTGGCATAGTCCTGAAAAAGTCCCGCGATTAAAGCATACCAACTCTCCAAGTCCAGTGTTTTGAGATTGCGGCCGTCGACTAAAATCTTGCCTTTGGTGGGGTCATAAAAACGAAAGAGCAATTTGATTAAAGTGGTCTTGCCGCTGCCGTTGGAACCGACAATGGCCAGTTTTTGACCAGCGGTAATTTTCAGCGAGAGATTTTTCAAAATCCATTTGTCGGTTTGCGGGTATTTGAATGAAACATTTTCAAAAATAATTTCAGGGGTGCGTTTTAAATCTAATATGGTGGCATGTGGCGAGGTTTTAATAGCTGGCGGGATATCCAAGAAACTGAAAATATCAGTGATAAACAAATTGTCTTGATACTGCTGGCCGAGGTAAGTGAAAAACATATTTAAGGAGCTACGTAGGGCGGTGACCGAAGCCAATAAAAAGGTCAAAGTGCCGATGAGTAAATTACCTTGAATCACTTGATAAATAAACCAAGCCAAAGATAGCGCCAGCCCTAGTTGTGAGAGTAGGGAAGCGCCGATCAGCCAGCCCAAACGGTGTTTTTCAATTTTGACTTGTTCATTTTGAAACTCAAAATAATATTGTTTAATCTTTTTCAAAAAGTCGGTGGTGGTCTGGAAAAGTTTAATTTCTTTGATACCTTGTAGCCCAAAAAATTGACTGCGTACGGCGGTATATTTGCGGCGCACTTCGCCATGGCTGGCATAAATACTCCAAACGCGATTGCCATATTTGGCTTCAGCCCAAAAGCGGGGGAGTGTGCAAAGAATAATAATCGGCAAGAGCCACCATTGTGCGATGATGATAATTACTGAGGCGATTACCAATCCGATGACCGCCTCTAAAATATCAAATTGGCGGTCGCCGAAATTAGTTAAACTCCACAGGCCTTTTTCGTTGATTTTAACCAATAAATCGTTGAATTTGGAATTTTCATAATTAGCGACATCAGTGGCCGCTCTTTGTTTTAGAAGTTTATTCTCAAAATAATATTCAGTGAAAAAATAAAATATTTTATAAAAATAATTTTGTAAATTTCCCAAAAATGAGGGCAACAAATTTGAAAGAATCAACAATCCGGCCAACCAAAATAATTTTGTGCTGACGGTCAAACCGCCGGCTAAAGCGATTAATTCATTGATTAATAAGCCCTGTAAGCCAGAGGATAAAAAGACCTCAATGGCACTAGTGATAGCCAAAACAGCCAAAACTAAAAGCAGCCATTTTCTTTCATGCCAAATGATTTTATTAAAGCGGACAGTATTGCGCCACAGAGTTTTGAAGACCTGCGGTGAAAATTTAAATGTTTTTTCGGCGGTGCTCATGATAAATTAAATTATAGCATTTTTGAAAAGAAAAAACTTTTCCGATAAAAATTTAAAAAATAGTGTATAATATAAATACAAAAAATAAATTCAATTAGCGTGAAAATATTTGCGCAAAAAAATAAAAATCAACGCGGATTTACATTAATGGAATTGTTGGTGGTGATTGCCATTGTCGGGATTTTGGCGACGCTGGCTATTTTGATGTTTCGTGACGCGCAAGCCAAGGCCCGTGATGCTAAGCGTAAATCCGATTTGAAAAATATCAGCACCGCGCTGGAAATGTATAATAATGATTATGGAAAATATCCGATTCCCATTGTTTGTGTCGGCGAAGTGTGCGCTCCCGTTGAATGTACTGAGGCGGAAGGATGTCCGCAAGTTCCGATTACTGAATTGTATAGGATTCCTGAAATGGTAGAATATCTGCCGACCAAACCTGACGATCCATTGGCCGGACGGGGAGTGGAACATTCTTATATCTATCGGGTGACGCCAGATGGCGCGAATTATAATCTTGGTGGGATAATGGAGCGCAGTGATGATTTGGCCAAAAACGATGGTGGTAGAAGTGACATTGTTTATGAAACATATAATGTTTATCCGGCAGCCCTTCCAATTATTGCTACTGGTCATGGGGGCGGCGGAAGTGGAGGGGGTGGACATATATCGCCACCGCCAACTCCACTAGATCCGCCAGCGCCACCCGCATGGACTTGTGGTATTGATAAAGTGACTTATGGTGCGTCGGGCGAGACAGCGCAGGACTACGAAACGGTTTTAATCGGAACAGGAGACACTGCCCAGTGTTGGCTGAAGGAAAATTTGAATGTTGGGACGCGAGTTGATGGAACGAGAGAACAAAATAATACCGCTAGAATAGAAAAGTATTGCTATGATAACAATGAAAATAATTGTAGCGAAAATAAATTTGGCGGACTGTATCAATGGGCCGAGGCGATGGGGTTGCCGTATAATTGCAATAGTTTAGATGTTGATTGCCGTGCCAATGTTGTTAGCCCGCATCAAGGAATTTGTCCAAGCGGATGGCATATTCCCACTCATAGTGAATGGGTAAAATTGGAACGCACGGTATGCGTAGATAATATCGCGACTCGCATTGATGAATGTGCTATAAAATTTCCCGATGATACGATTACTAATAATTTTAGAGGGACTAATGAGGGCGATAAATTAAAAAAAACCGGTTGTTTGCCGGATGGAGCAAGAAGGGTTAGTGCTGCTTGTGGGGTGACTGGTTTTGACGCGCTGTTGGCGGGGATAAGAACATATGGATTATTTGAATTTAGCCAAATTAATGAATATACAATTTTTTGGTCGGCTACTTCGCAAGAGGTAGAGGGGGAGGCGGTTATGGATGCCGATGGATTTCATATTGTGACCGGTTACGACCCATGGATAAGGGGGCTACATAGTGATTATGGTGGGATACAAAGAAGACCAGATGAAAAAAGAAACGCCTATTCTGTCCGTTGTGTGAAGGACTGAATAAAATCTCATGCCCTTGATTTTTTCAGACAATTATGTAAGATAGAGCGCAGAATATTGACAACTTTTTTAATGGAGGTTTTTTTATGAACCGCTCTCTCAAAGGTTTCGCGCGCATGTTGTGTACTGCGTGTGGTATTCCTGATGACGACCCACGTATGTTTATTACAGACGTGACTCTTGGTGGACTGGTTGGTCGCCCAAAGCAGCTTATGGACCAGATGAAAGATAGATGGCCCAATCATCTCATGCGGGATAATCCGACACTTGAAAAAATCGCAAAAGTACTTAAATTGGACTTAGCCACTCTACAGGCAAAAATTCCCGGCAAAGTGCGCAAAATAAAGGGCTTAAATAATCCAAACATGTTTTTTCGCGATAAGCGCGAGAAGTGCAAATGGCGACTAAAGTATGTAGCCGAACTTGTTGCTGAAAAAGTGGGATTTGCTATCAATTTGAATAGGATATATCGCATAGAAATCGGAATCTTTCCTAAGACCAAAGCCAATTTAGCGGTGGTAGCAGCATTGGAAGAAATTTACAAATGCCAGGCGCCAGATGAGCTTAAAACCGTTATGGGCGTTAATACTCGGAGGGGAACGCCTTGGCGTTTGGATATAGTATCTGAAATCCGACCAACTGGCTTAGCTCGTTATGTTACTGAAAAGCGGTTGAGCCATGAGCCGAGTTTAACTCAGCTTCAACTGGCATTGTTGGCGGGGGTTAAACTGCACGAGGTGTCGGCTATTGAACTTGGAAAAGAGCCCAAGAGTCCTGAAGCCAGGTTTAAAAGGGCGCAGGTCTTATTTAAACTGGAAAATGTCTTGGGTGCTTTTCCAGATGAATATATTGAATATTATCCATGGATCAAAGAAATGAGGGATAATATTTCAATAGCCGTCTGAATCAATTAAGACGGTTGGTATTTTAGGGCAGTATTGCTAAACGCGCTGCCCTTTTTATTTTTTTAAAATTATTGCGCCAGGAATATCACAATCGCGATTAAAAATATCACTAGCCAGCCCAAAGTTGTGAGAAGTAAAGTTAGCGCTTCTTTTTTGAGCCCGCTCAAATAAAGATGAACGGGTTTACCCAAGACCAACAGTCCGGTTACAGCTGCCGAAATAACAAACAGTAATAACAACAAAACTGGCATCAAAAAATTGTCTTCTTTTTGGCCAAACATGTGTTCGCCGTTAAACATTAACCAGGCCACTCCCGACACATAGAGTACCGTCCCAGCCGCGCTGGCCAGACCGGTTAGGATATAGGATGATTTTTTCATAAGGTTATCCTAAATAATTATTTTTTGGCATCATTCAAAACTTCCGCTATTTGTATTAAATCCTGTTTTGTCGCAAGAAATCTTTTCTGTTCCACCAGCATAGCATTTACATTTCCCGCAACTTCCATAACAAATATCCGTTCCAGAGTCGCACATTGCGTTTCTTGGGCAGGTACTTTTTTTCAGTTGGCCGTCACACTCGCATTCAGCTTTTCCACCAAGATTCCATCCGCCGCAAGGAACTCCAGATTTATCTGAAATTTTTTTCGGTTGGCTATTCCAAATAAATAAAAACAAAATAAACAAAAATATAACTGCTATTCCGCAAAATAATTTTTTGTTGATTATCATAATTAAATTATAGTGAACTATTTATTAAAAATTATTTTGGTGGACATGAGGGGACTCGAACCCCTTGCTTCCGCAATGCGAATACGACACTCTGCTTATAATTGCAAGGCGCTAACAATACTTTTTAGATATTTTGGAACATCTTTTATACAACTATTTATCGCTTCAAAGACCTTTTTGGCGTCAATTTCATCATATTCATGCGCCAGTCGGTTGCGCAATCCGGCTGAATTAGCCATGGCCTCCGCCAGTTTTAGTGGTAAATATTTTCTTTTCCCCATGGCAATAAAAGAACCGTAAAAATCAAGTGGAATTTCTTTTTCTTTTTCCGATAAAATATGATAATTAATATCAATCATTCTGCCGATTACTCTTTCTAAATATCTTTCTGCTAATGTTTCATATTCATCCTTGCTTAGATAGGTCTTTAGAGAAAGTTTGCTTAGCGATTTTAAACTTTTTAAATCAATATTTATTAAAGTTATTTTGCGGCTGATAAGTTCTTTATCAAGAGGCATAAGTATTAATTAATTTTTTATTTAAAGCCCTTTCCATAGCAAAATAAGGGGCGTAGTCGTTGTATGCGTTAAATGCGTGAATTTTAAATTTAAAAAATTCCGTTCTATCACCGTAAAGTAAAATTGAATTTTTGCTCGCCTGAAAAAGCAATAATGGATTGGCCCTGTTTAAAACCGACAGATCAACATTTTTACTAAAAAGTAAAGATAATTCATTTGTTAGTTGAACTTGTTCTTTAAAAGAAACTTCTTTTGAACCCAAAACAGCGATGTCTAAATCACTGTCTTTTCTATTTTTTCCATTGGCAAAAGAACCAAAAATAACTACCAGTTTTAATTGAAATTTTTTGGCGATTCGGGATGTTTTTAATTTTTGATCTTGGCTTATTTTCATGTTGTTATTATACAAGAAAAGACAGTAAAATACAACTGTGTTATACTTATAGCACAAAGTGCCGCAAGGCTCCGAGAAACCCCGTCAAAAGCGGGGTTTCGAGTTTTTTAGTATTGAAAACCTATTTTATCGCAAGAAACTTTATTGAAAATTCTTTTGGTGGACCTGAGGGGACTCGAACCCCTTACCTCCGCAATGCGAATGCGACGCTCTACCAGGTGAGCTACAGGCCCGCGCTGAAAACTATGACGCAGAAAATTTAACAGAAAAAAATAAAATTGGCAAATGCGCGGTGAGATAATTTTCAATGGTGCCCCCGGACCGAATCGGACGGTCATTTAAGGTTTAGGAAACCTCCGTTCTATCCATTAAACTACGGGGGCGCTTTAAATTAACTTTTTAAATGGTGTTTCTGATAAACATCTTTCAATCCCTTATCGGTGACATGGGTATAAATCTGCGTGGTGGTGATAGAGCTATGGCCGAGCATGGCTTGGACGGAACGAATATCCGCTCCCCCGCTCAACAAATCAGTCGCGAAACTATGTCTCAAAGTATGTGGGGTGATATGTTTGGTGATACCGGCCAGCACCGCGTATTTAGTCACCAGTCGTTCAATGGAGCGCGGAGTCAAAGCCGCGGCTATCCCCTGCTCGGCCGCTTTGTCGTGGCGGATGAATAAAAACGGTTCCATGTCATGCCGTTTATTGAGATAATTTTTCAAACCCTCGCGCGCCGCAGGCGAGAGAAAAACCAAACGCAATTTTTGACCCTTGCCACGCACGGTAAATTCGTCTTTCTTGGGACTGATATCCTCTCGTTTCAAGGCCGCCAATTCTGAGATGCGCAGACCGGTGGAGAAAAAAAGTTCCAAAATCGCTTTATCCCGCAGGCGCATAATTTCTGGTTGCGCGCTGGTCAATGGTGCGTCCAAGAGACCCTTCAAATCCCCGCCCTCCAAAAACTCCACTTGCCTTTCCGGCATTTTGGCCAGCTCTATTTTTTCCGGCGCTAGAGAAACGATATCACGCTTGGCCAGATATTTCAAAAAAGAACGCAAAGCGATGAGATGATAATTTTGGGTATTCTTTTTCAAAAGTTCTCCGTGTTTGTCAGTCCAGCGATTGAGCCAAAGCCGGTATTGGCGGATTAAATCCAGGTCAATGCTGGCCGGCGCGATGTTTTTTGACCATTTAACAAAACGCCCCAAATAAAAATCGTAGTTGGCGATGGTGGCTTGGCTGCGATTGCGTTCCACTTCCAGATATTCCAGAAATTCGCGGATAAGTTTGTTTAAAGCGGCGGGCATAATTTGAGACCTAATTAAGGCCAGATTAAGTTTAAAGCGGATTTTGAATATCTTAAAACCGTGCTTTTATTTTACGACGCTTTAGAGAAAAAGACAAGGTGTATGGAAGCTCTTGCTTTATTCCCAGCTTTCTGTTAGATTATAGAAGTCAAAAATAAATTTTTAACTATGTTGAAGAAAGAGACCAAAAACAAGATTATCAAGAAATTCGCCACCCACGAAAGCGACACCGGTTCGCCCAATGTGCAGGCGGCTGTTTTAACTGAAGAAATCAAGAGTTTGACTCAGCACTTACAGGCCCACAAGCATGATTTTTCCTCGCGTTTGGGTTTGTTAAAGAAAGTCGGCCAGAGACGCCGTCTTTTGAAGTATTTGCAAATTGAAGACCCGAAGGCCTATGTGGAAGTGTGCGCGGCCTTGGGTTTGAAGTCGTAATTTTTTTAATTTTTTTCGCATGATCAAACACCCAGACCAGCGCGTCGGAGTTTTCGTAGATGTAGGTAATATGTACCACTCTGCCAAGAATCTTTTTGGCGCTCGGGTGAATTTCGGTAAGGTCTTAGAAGCCGCGGTGGCTGGCCGCAAACTGATTCGCGCCACGGCTTATGTCGTCAAATCACAATCGGCCGAAGAAGAAAGTTTTTTTGAGGCCTTGGATAAACAGGGTTTTGAAGTCAAAATGAAGGACTTACAGGTCTTTGTTGGCGGCATGAAAAAGGGCGACTGGGATGTCGGTTTGGCGATTGACGCGATTAAAATGTCGTTGGCGCTGGATGTGATTGTTTTGGTTTCCGGCGATGGCGACTTTATTCCGATGGTCAAGTATTTGCAATATCATGGTAATCAGGTGGAAGTAGTGGCTTTTGGCGAGACGACTTCCTCGCGATTAAAGGAAGAAGCCGATTCTTATATTGACCTTAGTGCCGATAAGCGTTCTTTTTTACTGGTAGATAAAAGCAGTTCCAGTCGGCGCCGGATAGTTAGTCCGAGCCGTTAGAATATTTTATTAGAAAAAAATCGTCGGTCGATGAACATGTAGGTAATGAAATTTTTTCATAACCTGAAGTTTGTTGAGCGGCGGTTGGAAAGGAAAAAACCTATGTTCAAAAGAGAAAGATTTGAAACCGAATGGGCCGGTCGTCCTTTGGTTATTGAAACCGGACACTTCGCGGCTCAGGCCAACAGCGCTTGTACGGTGCAGTATGGCGAGACCATGGTGTTGGCGACTTGTGTGGCCAGCAAGACAGCGCGTGATGGCGTGGACTATTTGCCGTTGATGGTTGATTATGAAGAACGGCTCTATGCCAATGGTAAAATTAAGGGCTCGCGTTGGGTCAAACGTGAAGGCAAGCCGACTGATGAAGCAGTGACCACTAGTCGTTTAATTGACCGTGGTATTCGTCCACTTTTGGATGAAAGAATTCGTCATGATGTTCAACTGACTTTGACCGTACTGTCTTATGACCGCGAAAATACAGCCGATATGCCGGCCTTAATCGCGGCTTCGGCGGCTTTGGCAATTTCCGATGTGCCTTGGATGGGACCGATTGCCGGTGTGCGCGTGGGACGGATTGATGGCGAGATGGTTTTGAATACACCCTATAGTCAAAGAGAAAAATCCGACTTTGATATCATGCTGGGTGGAACTACTGAGAGAATTTCCATGTTGGATGCCCGACTTGAAGATATTTCCGAGGCGGATGCGTTTGCCGCTATTGAATTTGGTCAAGCCGCTTTGGCGCCAGTGATTGATTTAATCAAAAAAGTTCAACAAGCCGTCGGTTTGGAAAAAAGACAAGATATGGTTGTGGAAGAAAAAGAAGAAAAGTTGGCGGTCAAAAATATGGCCATGGAATATATCAACGAGCAATTGCCAGGGATGCTATTTGACTCCCCCAAGAAAACCAAACAAGAAAAAAATGCCGTGTCTGACAAATTAGAGGTTATGACTAACAAATATTTAGAAGACAAAGGTATCGGCAAAGATAAGCGCAGTAATGTGGGAGAATGGGTGCATGGCGCGATTTATACTATCACCTCAAAAATGATTTTAGATAAGGATTTACGCGTGGATGGCCGCGCCTTGGATGAAGTGCGTCCTTTGACTTGCGAGGTGGATGTTTTGCCGCACAATCATGGCTCAGCCGTGTTTCAAAGAGGCGGTACTCAAGTTTTGTCGGTAGTCACTTTGGGTTCGCCCAGCGATGAACAATATCTGGATGGTATGGAAGAATCCGGCACCCGCGGGTATTTTCACCATTATAATTTCCGTCCGTTTTCAGTGGGCGAAGTCGGTCCCGCCAGAAATCCGGGCCGCCGCGAAATCGGCCATGGTATGTTAGCCGAAAAAGCCATTTTACCAATGTTGCCCGATAAAAAAATATTTCCCTATACTATTCGCGTGGTCTCTGAGGTCTTAGAATCAAATGGTTCGTCTTCAATGGCCTCGGCTTGCGCTTCCGCGTTGTCTTTGATGGCGGCGGGTGTGCCTTTGATTAAACCAGTCGCGGGTATCGCCATTGGTTTAGCCAGTGAAAAAGGCGCTGATGGCCATATCTCAAAATATAAATTATTTACCGACTTGCAAGATGTAGAGGACGGCGATGGCGGTATGGATTTTAAAGTGACCGGCACGCGCGATGGCGTCACTGCTATTCAAATGGATACCAAGACCACTGGTCTCACCTCTGAAATTACCAAGACCGCGCTGGAAATGGCGCGACAAGCTCGTCTAAAAATCTTGGATGTGATGACCGCGGCCATTCCGGCCCCCCGACCGCAGGTTTCGCCATTGGCGCCCAAGATATTTATTATGACCATCAATCCGGATAAAATCCGCGATGTGATCGGCCCGGGCGGCAAAATGATTAATGAAATTATCGCCAAAACCGGCGCCAACATTGATATTGAACAAGATGGCACGGTCTTTATCACTTGCGAAAGCCAAACCGGTTTAGACGATGCGCGCGGTTGGGTGTATAATTTAACTCGTGAGATAGCGGTGGGCGAAATTTTTGAAGGTACTGTGGTCAAATTGATGGACTTCGGCGCTTTTGTGGAATTATTGCCGAAACAAGATGGTCTAGTCCATATCTCAGAGTTTTCCGACCAACGGATAAATCGCATTGAAGATGTGGTCAAAGTCGGCGAAAAATTGACAGTCAAAGTTATCCGCGTGGATGATAGCGGTAAAATTAGTTTGTCGGTCAAAGCCGCCAAGGCCGAAAAAATGAGCGCGCCAATAAATCAAAATCCACCGGCCGCCAATCCGTTTATCCCGCAGGCCTAGGTTACGATTGCGCGTCTCGCGGATATAGTTAAAATCAAGCCAATATGTGGAGCCGGAAAAATATTATTTTAGTTTCCGCAGCAATCGTTTTAATCCCGATTTTCGTTTGGAGTTTTAGCTGGAAGCGTCCGGTCTCAGTTGAGCTGGACGCTTTTTGGCGTCAAGGTATTATTTTGAAAGTTGAAAGCGGCGCTGCCGGAAATTTGGCGCGGATTTTGGATGAAAAAAAATGGTTGGATTCTATTTGCGGCAGTCAAAAATATTTGACGCTCAAAGATTGCCGCCAAAAAATTACCGCGGTGGGCGCGGGTGATGGTCTGGGCTGGACCTATTTGGCCAATGGCCGCGCGGTTATTTTTTTGGCGCAAAGAAAGTCATTTTGGGGTGACTGGCTGGGTCTCAAACCGCGAATCTGGCAGGCCTATTTTCAGCCCCAATTACTGACCGCCGGAAATGAAGCGCCGGTGTGGCGCTATCGGCAATATGAAATCGCATTGTCGGAAAATGTGGCGGCCGACCAAATCAAATCACTGGTGTCATGGCTGAATTGGAGTGATGGCTTAAATCTGAATTTGGGTGGCGAGAATGCCGCGCTAGCGGGCTATGCTAATTTAAGCCGTTTAGTTGAGGAACAGGCCTGGTGGCCGCAATTGAATTTATTACTGCGAAAAGCGCAAAAAAATAGTGAAATTTCCGCGCAGGTTTTGGCCTGGCGGGCGGAATTAAACGCGCAAACTTGGACTTGGCAGTTGTTAAAAGACCAACGCGTCGAAAAGGCCCCTTGGCCGCAATGCGCCGGCGTGGACCCGCTTTTGATGCAAGCTGAGACGGGTTGGCGCTGGTGCCAGTCGGATGTCAGCCAAGGGATTTTGGAGCTGGCGCCCTATTGGTTGTCTTGGTATCCCGAAGTGCGCGCCGAATGGCAAAATTGGCAAAAACAAGCGGCGTTTTCGCAATTGGATTTAATCAGTTATACCGCTTGGTTGCGGCAACCGCTTTGCGCCTGGGTTTTGGGCGCGAACAATATCTATATGTTGGCTTTTAGTCAGGCGCAAGACGATTGGGGGGCGCGTCTGGACCAGGATTGGCAGCGCTGGCTGGCTTTAAAAAATCCGCAGACCAAAATTGTGGCTTTGCCTGACAAGTCCTTAATGCGCGAGATTGTGCCAGGTGCGCCAAATGTGGAGGTGGCGAGCAAGGATTTGGATAACGGTTTGAGTATGCGTAGTTTGCAGGCGGCAGGTCAGACCTGGAATTTGCACTATATCCAAAACGGCGCGCAGTTATTATTGAGTAACAACGCGGATTGGCTGGAACGGTTGGGCTTATCAAAGCCGTCAGCTGAGACCTGGTTGAAAAATTCCAATGCCAATTGCGCCACTGGTAAATTTTCCGCCGAGCGGCAAGCCATCAGCGGTTGGCAATTTTGGCAGGTGGCCGATGATGCCGATAGTTGGTCGCTGAAATTATGGTAAATAAAAAATAAAAATTGTCTTGTAAAATTATGACTCAAGGACTTCAAGCCGCGCAAAATAAATTCAAAGATAAAAAAATCACCCTCATGGGCCTAGGACTTTTAGGGCGCGGGCTCGGAGATGCCTTGTTTTTGGCGAAATGCGGCGCGCGGCTGACGGTGACCGACCTCAAAACAGCTGAGCAATTAAAGACCTCGCTCAATAAATTAAAAAAATATCCCGATATAAAATTTGTCTTGGGCGAGCATCGTTTGGAGGATTTTCAAAACGCGGATTTTATTTTCAAAGCCGCCGGCGTGCCCAATGATTCGCCATATATTACTGAAGCACGCAAAAATAATATCCCAATTCTGATGAGCACCGCTGTTTTCGCGCAAATGTCGGGTGCTAAAATTATTGCTGTCACCGGCACGCGCGGCAAGACCACCACTACGCAAACGTTGTATGAAATTTTGCGAGATTATTATGCCAACGATGCAAGTGCTCACCAAAGTTGCGCCGTAAATAACCCTGTAAATAAAACAACACCAAGCAAAATCCGTGCCAAAAATAAAAATCCGCACATTTGGCTCGGCGGCAATGTCGTGGGTATGTCCACTCTAGCCCTATTATCCAAAGTGCGCCCGACTGACATCGTGGTGTTGGAATTGGATTCGTGGCAACTGCAGGGTTTTGGCGATTTGAAAATCAGCCCACAGGTGGCGGTTTTTACTTCGTTTATGCCAGACCATTTGAATTATTATCATGGCGACTTGGAGGCCTATTTTCAGGACAAAGCCAATATTTTTAAATTTCAAAACGCGGATGATGTTTTAATTGCGGAAAAAAGCGTGGCGCCAAAAATTCAGGATGATAATAGCCAAGAAAAAGGCCAGACATATAACAGCGGACATGTTGTGTCAGTTGATAGTGGGCATTCCGCGCCAACCCGCGCCCGACTGATAATTTCTCAAGCCACCGACATTCCTTCTACCTGGCAACTGCGCGTACCCGGCGCACACAATCGTGCCAATTTGGCTGGCGCTTTAGCGGCCGCGCGTGCCTTGGGCGTGCCGGATGAAAATATCGAAAAATCGCTGAAAAATTTCAGTGGGGTGGCCGGCCGTTTGGAATTGCGCGGCACTTTCAATGGCATCAAAATTTATAATGATACTACCGCCACCACGCCAACGGCTACTTTGGCGGCGCTGCGCGCGCTGACGGAGGGGAATGACAATAGAAAAATAATTTTAATCATGGGCGGTTCAGATAAACAACTGGACGCGACGGAATTAATTCAAGCCCTGCCACAATATTGTCGCGCGGCAGTACTTTTGGCCGGAACGGGTAGCGATAAAATTGAGGCGGATTTTTTGAAACTTAAAAGACAATTACCGGTCAAAAAAGCGCGCACGCTGAAAACCGCCTTGAAAAAGGCCATGGAGCAGGCGCGCGCGGGTGATATAGTTTTATTTTCCCCAGCTTTCGCGTCTTTTGGAATGTTTAAAAATGAATATGACCGCGGGGATAAGTTTAACAGGTTATTGGATAAAATTAAGATGACGGTCGGTGCTGAACAAGGTGCGCGCAACGGCGTTGGCGAATCAGAAAAAATAGTGACGCAAAATATCTCGGAAGCGCTGACCGATTTTGCGCAAATCAAAAAGGTCTTTTTCTTTGGCATCGGTGGTATTGGCGTTTCGGCGGTAGCGCGCTGGTTTTTGGCGCAAGGCAAAGAAGTTAGCGGCTGCGATTTGAGCCCATCGGAAATCACAGAGGCGCTGGAAGCGGAGGGCGCGAAAATTATTAACGGTCAAAAAATTGATTTAGTGCCAACAGATGCCGATTTAATTATTTATAGTACTTCCATTCAAGTGGCGGCGCCTGAATTGTTCGCGCAAATTCAGAAATTGGCGCAAAAAATGAAAATTTCAGCACTATCATATCCTGAGGCCTTGGGCGTGCTGACGCGCGGCAAAAAAACCATTGCGGTAGCTGGTACGGCCGGCAAAACCACCGTCACGGCCATGCTGGCGGAAATTTTAATCGCGGCTGGACTGAACCCCACAGTGATTATTGGCAGTTTACTGGCCAAACAGAAAACCAATTTTTTGGCTGGCGGCAAGGCCACTGGCGCGCGTGTCGCCGATGAATATTTTTTGTTGGAAGCGGATGAATATCGCCGCGCTTTTTTAAATTTACACCCGTATATTTTGGTAATAAACAATATTGATTTGGATCATTTGGATTATTATCACGATTTGGCGGATATTCAGTCGGCCTATCATCAATTGGCGTTGCAAGTCGCGCCCGACGGAGTCATTGTTGTCGACAATCAAGACCCGCGGGTCGCGCCAGTCATAGCCGGCGTCACGGCTAAAATAATGGACTATACGCAGACCGATTTGGGCGAGACAAAATTAAAAGTGCCCGGCGAGCATAATCGGCAGAACGCGCGCGCGGCGCTGGCGGCGGCTGAATTTTTGGGAGTAAAAGTGGAAACGGCAAAGCAGGCACTGGCACAGTTTGCGGGAGCGTGGCGCAGATTTGAGTATAAAGGCGAAACGGCGAGCGGCGCGCCGGTCTATGATGATTACGCGCACAATCCGCAAAAAGTGGCGGCCGCTATCGCCGGCGCCAAAGAAATGTATCCTGACAAGAAAATTATCGCGGTTTTTCAACCGCATATGTATAGTCGCACCCAGGCCTTGTTGCCAGAATTGGCACGGTCTCTGGCCGCGGGCGATGAGATTATTTTATTACCGATATACGCGGCGCGGGAGGCCTTTGACCCGGCTATTTCTTCCGAAATTTTGGCGGAGGAGATTAAGAAAATTGTTGCCGACGACGCGCGAGGTCTGGGGGGCGCGCAGACAACCGCCGTGCGCGGAAATATATTGTGCGCGCCGGACTTTGACACAGCCCAAGCCGCCATTGAAAAATCCGCCGATAAAAATTCCGTGGTGTTGATTATGACCGCGGGCGATGCCTATGTCTTGGCGGAGCGGGTGGCGAGGAAATAAAATTACCCAAATCTTTTTAAATCAGCTATAATAATTTTGTTGAGAAAATTATTTTTTTTTATGCGTAAAAAATTATCCGTCAAATATTCGTCCTGGGCGCGGTTACAATTGGGTATGGGTTTAGTCCTGCTGATTTTACTGGTCGCTGACCGCGTGTTAAAGAATTATTTTTATACCTGTGGCAGATTCGCGGCCAATCGCGGTTTGGCTTTCGGCTTGGCTTTAAATCAAATCGTGCTGTGGGTGATAGTGCTTTTGGTTTTGGGTGGAGTGATATATTTGCTGGCGCGCGCTTATCAAAGTCGGCAAGCGACGGTTTTTTTCGCTTTTTGTCTAATAACCGTAGGCGCCGTGAGCAATCTCTGGGACCGCTGGCAATGGGGTTTTGTGGTAGATTATTTAAACTGGCCGCCGCGCAATATTTTCAATCTGGCGGATGTCATGATTTTGGCGGGGGTCGGGATTTTGGTCTGGCAGATTTTTCGCAAACATAAAAAATAGAGCATGTTGGCACGAATACAATCATGCGCCGTGGTGGGTTTGGACTCGCGGCCGGTGGAGGTGGAAGTGGATGTGAGCAAGGGTTTTCCCGCGATAATTATTGTGGGTTTACCGGACAAAGCGGTGGATGAATCCAAAGAACGGGTGCGCTCGGCGTTCAAAAATTTACAATTGAATTTTCCAGAGCAACGCCGGATTTTGATTAATTTAGCCCCGGCGGACTTAAAAAAAGAAGGCCCGTCTTATGACTTACCGATAGCGGTGGGTGTTTTGGCGGCGACTAACGCGATTCAGCCACCAGATTTTGATAAACAACTTTTTGTGGGCGAGCTGGCTTTAAATGGCGACTTGCGTTATACGCGCGGGATTTTGCCAATGGTGATGGCGGCCAAAGAGCGCGGAGTGACACAATTCTTTTTACCTTCTGCCAATCTGGCCGAAGCGCGACTGGTGGAAAATATCGCTATTTTCGCTTTGGATAATTTGGGACAGCTGGCGCGGCATTTGGGCGGGCAGGAAATTTTAGAATCGGTTTTTGGCGACAGTACGATTCCGGATGAAATAACACAAACGGCCGAAGTGGATTTGGCGTTGGTTTATGGTCAGGCGCAGGCCAAACGCGCGCTAGAAATTGCCGCGGCCGGCGGACACAATTTGCTTTTAACCGGACCGCCCGGCACCGGCAAGACACTTTTGGCCAAGGCCATGGCGGGTATTTTGCCGCGTTTGACCAAGGATGAGGTTTTGGAGGTGACCAAAATTTACAGCGTGGCCGGCAAGTTGACGGCCGGACAGGGTTTGGTGCGCCAGCGGCCTTTTCGCAAACCGCATCATACCAGTTCGGGGCCGGCCTTGGTGGGCGGCGGAGGCATTCCGCGGCCGGGCGAAATCAGTTTGGCGCATCGCGGGGTCTTGTTTTTGGATGAATTTCCCGAGTTCCCCAAAACCGCGCTGGAAAATCTGCGGCAGCCGTTGGAGGATAGACAGATTACTGTGGCGCGGGCGCAGGCCAGCTATACCTTTCCCGCCAGTTTTATTTTGGTGGCCGCGCAAAATCCTTGCCCCTGCGGTTATCTCAATGACCCTGAAATCCGCTGTACTTGTACGGCCGGTCAAATCGCGAATTACCAAAAAAGGGTCTCGGGTCCGATTTTAGACCGTATTGATTTGTGTGTTAATGTGCCGCGTCTGAAATTTGATGAAATGTCAGGACAACCGCAAGCTGAATCGTCGGCGGCTGTGCGCGAGCGGGTGGAAAGAGCGCGTGAAATTCAAACTCGGCGTTTTGTGGATAGCAAAATTATGACCAACGCCGAAATGACCAACCAAGAGCTGAAAAGTTTTTGCCAATTGGACTTGCCCAGTCAAAATATCTTACGCCAAGCCGTGGACAAAATGCACCTCTCCGCCCGCGGCTATGACCGCATTCTCAAAGTCGCCCGCACCATCGCCGATTTAGCTCAAAGCGACCAGATTCAATTGGCGCATTTGGCGGAGGCGTTGCAGTATAGGCATAATTTGTAAAAAAGATGATGTTTCCGAAAAGAAAAAATCCAAACCACGAGTTTAATTATTATTAATTAAATCAGGTTTGGATAAACGGTCTTTTAGTTTTTTAAAACTCCTTTTCGTGTGAGGAAATTATTGTTTGAAATCCGCCTTTGCGGTGAAATTCTTTAAGTGCTTCGTTGCGTTTGAGTAGCGCTGGTTCATTGAGTTTGTCGTAGTCCTTAATATGTTGCTCAAAAGCTGGATTGGTATTTGAGTTACGGTACCATCTTCTTGTCAACGCGATGGATTTCGTAACATCGTTAGACAGACAGATAAAGCAACTTTGCTCGATATATGCTGTCTTCTCGGGATATATAATGTTGTTCACATTAAAACTAACCCCGTTTTCTCCTTGTCCAGTGAGAATTTTATCTCCCACTAAGATTGTTAACTCTCCTGTGTTTTGGAGAGCGATTGCAGAGATATCCTGTCTCGGTTCCATTTTTGCCTCCTTGGGCTTGATTGTTAAACAACATTTAATAACCCCTAAAGTATACCATAGATTAAATAATTTGTCAACCCAAACTGCCCTCACATCTCGCCAAATCGCATATAATCGTATATAATCGAACATACTTATTATAAACGATTAAAATTTATCTCCAAATGCCCAAACCATTCTTCTGGTCTCAATTCAACCCTCAAAACCCCGCCCTCGTCCTCGCCCCCATGGCTGGCGTGACCGACCTGCCTTTTCGTTTGATATGCAAGGAATTTGGCGCGGATGTGGTCTATACCGAGATGATTTCAGCCGCGGGCTTGTTTTATCATGACAAAAAGACCACCCATTTTTTAAAGACCTCCGTCAAAGAACGGCCGGCTGTCGCGCAAATATTTGGTTTTGAGCCCGAACATTTCAAAATTGCCGCGCAAGCCGTGCAAAAGGCCGGTTTTGCGGGTATAGATATCAATTTTGGTTGTCCTGCCCGCAAAGTTGTCAAAAATTTTTCTGGCTGCTCTCTGATGGACGACCCCATTCGCGCCCGCGCCATTTTAGGTGCGGTTTTTTCTGTCGTTGGCTCCGCGCCCTCGCTTGCCTGCCAAACTGGCAGGCGAAGCGACCCCGCTCCCCGACATCAGTCGGGGCATCGGGGCGCCCCAGTCCTCCCTGTTTCCATTAAAATTCGTCTTGCCAAAGGTCAAACCACCGCTCCCGAATTTCTGGCCGCCCTCAAAGGCCTGCCCATTTCAGCCATCATGCTGCACGCTCGTACTTTTGAGCAGGGCTTTGCTGGCGCGCCCGACTGGAACTCCGCCCCAATCCAATCCGCCATCTCCGCCGCCCGCAAACATTTCCCATCTGCCAAGCTCATTATCAATGGCGGTTTGTCCGAGCCCGCCCCCGCCCTTGAGGCGCTCCGTCTCACAGGTGCGGACGGAATAGCTTTGGCGCGCGGGGTTTACGGTCGCCCTTGGTTGTTCGCGGAAATAAAATCAGCGCTGGGCACCCCCTTCGTTCACCCAGACCTTCCCGCCATCAAAAAACTCATGCTGCGCCACGCCAAAATAGCTCTCGAAGACGATTACTACACTAATTTGATTGAATTGCGTAAACATTTCCTTTGGTACGCGGCTAAATTTCCCGGCGCCAAGGCCTTGCGGCAGGAATTGATCAAAGTTAAAACGCTGGAGGACTTAAAGGCGGCTATTTTGTAGTCGGGTTTCTCCGTATCATTGACTTTTAGCAGGGCTGGAGTAAGATTTGTCTTAATAAATAGTGACCAAAAGAGCTTTATTAGCTCGTTGAAAGTTTAAAAACAAGGGGGCAAAATGGATAGTAGCCGGTGGTTTTTTGATTATGGAGATTGGGTTTCCAAAAAAATACAAGAATTTTTACCAAGTATCTATAATTCGGAGTTTGGTAAATATGGAGCTCTTATCTTGGTGGTATTGGTAGTCGTTGTCGGTTTTTTGATAAGATTCTCTTATCGCAAGTCAATCAATCAAAAAATAAAAGAAGCTGCCTTGTCTAACGCTCAAATATTAGCTGTGGACGAGCCAAAAAATCCAGAATCGGTTAAATAGGAGAAATAGGATATCTGTTATGGATACTGTATGTGATTTTTTACGCTATGCTTTTGTTGGCTTTTGTGCGGTTGTCAGTATAATGGTCTGTACCGTTCCAATTTGGGTGGATAATCCCTTGGCTTGGCTGGGTGCACTGCTTCGGACTATTTGCTGGCGTTAGTAAAGTACAGAAATAAAAAATAAACCGATTGGTTGCTTCATTGATTGAAGTAGCCAATTTTTTTTAATAAATATACCCGATAACCCGCCTATCATTGAGATTCAAAGTCCGGCGTGTGATGACGCCCAGACCTTTATAATTGGATTCGGAAAAAGTGACGGTCTTTTCGGTAAAGGACTCCACAAAGACCACATGCCCCCACCAGCTTTCGCGCGTGACCAGAATGGCGCCAGCGCGCGGACTGTTGCCGATAGCATAGCCCCAAGCGCGAGCGTTATTTATCCATTGATTGGCATTGCCTGACCATGGTACATAGCGTTTTTGCGCCACATACCAAGTACATTGACCCCACGGAAATTTATGGCCGCCATAAGCCGAAGCCGGTCGTGATTGGAGTTTTTGGCCAGCTAGAGTGCTGTCGTGTGTAATATAATAATCATCGGAGCCAGTGCCGCGCACGGGATTATAATTGGTAGCCACGGCCGGTTTGGGTTTGATGCCGCCAGGTATAATTATGGCTTGGCCGGCTTTGATAGAGCTGGCGCTGGACAGGCCGTTAATCGCGATAATACTTTCAATATTGCTTTTATAAGTCGTGGCGATTTTTTGTAAATTATCGCCGCTTTTAACTCTATAGGTCAAACCGCTAACTGGCAAAATAGTCAGTTTTTGACCTGGTTGCAAACGACTATTGGTAGTCAGATTATTTTCCCAGAGTAAAGTATTGACGCTGACGCCGAATTTTTCCGCGATGGCCGCCAAAGTATCCCCGCCTTGGACTAAATAAAATTCAATTTGGTTGCGTTCTTTGGCGCCGCTGGGTGAAAGTTGCGGTTGAACCAAAGCCCCGCCCTCCAAGGCCAAGCTGGAGGTGTCTAAATCCTCCAAGGCCTCTTCTGGTAGAGTGCCCCAGTCATTGGCGGAAATCGCCGAGCCATCTTGGGTTTTAATTTGTGTGGCGCTCAAAGTATTTTCATCCAAAATATCCTCGCTTTCCATGCCCAAAAGTTGTGAAAAAACGGTGCCTTGATTGGCAGAGGCCTGAGAAGTATTTTTTAAAGCCAAGTTGCCGGCGATGACTAAGCCGCTCATCAAAATCAATAGAATATGGATATTGGCGCGTTGAAAAAGGATATTTGTCCAAGATTGTTTTTCGAAGGTCTCGGCTTGCTCCCCGCGCCAAATTTTATGCCAGCCCAGCCAAACTTGATAAACGCCCAAAATTGGCCATTTTAAGACCGTCCGATAACTCAAATTCCATATTTTATCCAAACCCAAAACAAGTCCGTAAAAGGTCTTTTTGCCCGTTTTAAAACCCGTTATAGCCAACCAACCCAGCCCCAGCAGTATTTTGTCTTTGAAATTAGGAATATAGCTAAGTTTAAATTTTAAAGCCCTCTTATCCTAGCATAAAATCGGTCTTTGGTCAAAAAGAAAAGGAGATCGCCGGCGCGCGCGACCCCCTTCAATATTTTTTTGTTTTCCGTTGTTTAAATCAGCGGAATGCCTTTCTTTTTTAGGTCTTTTTTACGGCAGTATTCTGCCACTTCAATTTTGACTGAAGTTGACAGCACCGGATCGGCAGATATAGCGCAAAAAGTAGTTTTGTCAGGTCCGCATAAAACTGCTGTTCTTTCTCTTAAAATAAGTGAACATCTTTCCCACCTATTATTTTTATTAAGGAAAGATATTTGATATTCCCCATGAAAACTGACTGTTTGCAAAATGGCAACTTTATTCCAGCCGAAATTGGTTTGCCATAAATTAGCCCAAAAACCATCTCTCGGCTTGGCTTCATTATCACCCTCAACTTCTAGCCGATGATCATATTGAAGAGACATGGCTACGGCATTATTGGCGGACCAATGCCAGTGATGTGATTGCTTTATGAAAAGCCATTCCCAAAACAATCTCAAAATTGGCCATAGCCAACGGTCCAGCCAATGTTTAGGACTGGTCTTGAATTTTTCCACGATGTTCCTTTCTTGTCCTTTAAGACGTATTTTTAAATAGCAGTTATCTCCTTTTTTACTTTATTATACTACCATATTTTTGTGATTATGTCAAATATTTAGCCATGGCCGTAGGGCTGTGTTATTTTGTGAGCTGAGCGGACATGGCAGATATATGTGGGTTGCGGTTGTTGGCTAAGAAGACCATCCGCAGGGCGAGCGGGCAGGTGTCCGCCAGCAGGCGGACGAGCGAGCCCGAGGTTAAGCGTCCAGCCCACGCTGGGGGCTGGAACGCGGGTCTTCGTGCTAACAGCCGCAACCAAGCTTGAAAAAATCCACCCTTGTGCTAGTATAAATGGGTTAGTCATTTGGCATTAAATTCACTTAAATAATCCTATGGAAGACGAAACACTTTCTAAATACCACCCGCAGGAAATTGAAGAAAAATGGCAGAAAATCTGGTCGGAGCGCGGCGACCATCAGACCGACGACCGTGGCAAAGGCCAGAAATTTTATTGTTTAGATATGTTTCCCTATCCTTCCGGCGCCGGTTTGCATGTCGGCCATATGCGCGGCTATACCATGTCGGATGTGATTGCCCGCCAGAAAAAAATGCAGGGCTTTAATGTTTTACATCCCATGGGTTTTGACGCTTTTGGTTTGCCGGCGGAAAATTACGCCATCAAACACAAAGTGCCGCCGCAAGAAAGTACCAAAAAAAATATCTCCAGTTTCCGCATTGATTTGAATCGCGCCGGTTTGATGTACGATTGGGAGCGCGAGGTGACCACCTGTAATTATGATTATTACAAATGGACGCAATGGCTTTTTTTACAGATGTATAAAAAAGGTCTGGCCTACAAAAAACAAGCGCCCGTCAATTGGTGTACTGGTTGCAAGGCCTCGTTGGCCAATGAAGAAGTGACGGCCGGTAAATGTGAACGGTGCGGCAGTGAGGTGCAGAAAAAAATGCTGACGCAGTGGTTTGTTAAAATTACCAAATACGCCGACCGCCTGCTGGAGGATTTGGAAAATTTAAACTGGCCAGAGCGGGTGAAAACTATGCAAAAAAATTGGATTGGCCGCAGTTATGGCGCTGAATTTTCTTTAGAAATTGTTAAAAGTAACGACCATCGTTTGCGGGCTAATGAGGTGCAAAATATCGCGCCCGAATATATCGCTTATGACAATCCGGACGCGCCGGTGCGGCTCAAGGTCTTTACTACGCGCATTGATACTATTTTCGGCGTGACCTATGTCGTCATCTCGCCCGAACATCCTCTAGTGCCGTTTATTGTCTCCGAGCAACAAGAAGGAGCGGTACAAGAATATATTCGCCAGAGTCGCGCTATCTCTGATGAGGAACGCACCAGCGCTGAGCATGAAAAGACCGGCGTTTTTACCGGGGCTTATGCCATCAATCCGGCCACGGCCGAAAAAGTACCGGTCTGGTTGGGCGATTATGTCTTGGCGGATTATGGCACGGGAGCGATTATGGCGGTGCCGGCGCATGATGACCGCGACTTTGCTTTCGCGGAAAAATATGGTTTTGAAATTATTGAAGTTATCAAGCCAGAAGACGAAAAAAATCGTCCCGAACGCGGGGCTTTTTGCGGCGATGGTATTTTGATCAACTCGGGCGAGTTTTCAGGTCTTACTTCCGAACGCGCCCGCGATGAAATTACCAAATGGCTGGAAGAAAAAGGTCTGGGTAGCGGCAAAAAACATTATCATTTGCGCGATTGGCTGGTCTCCAGACAGAGATTTTGGGGCGCGCCCATCCCGATTGTTTATTGTGAGAAATGCGGTACTGTGGAAGTACCCGAGAATCAATTGCCGGTACTTTTGCCCTCCGTAGAAAATTATCAGACCACCAGCACTGGTGAGTCGCCTTTGGCGCGGGTGGAAAGTTTCGTGAATACCACTTGTCCCAAATGCGGCGGACCCGCCAAGCGCGAGACCGATACCATTTCGCAATGGATTTGTTCCTCATGGTATTTTACCCGCTATGCCGACCCCAAAAATGACAAAGAAATTTTTGATAAGAAAAAAGTTAAACACTGGCTACCGGTGGATTTGTATGTCGGCGGGGTGGAGCATGCCATTTTACACCTCTTGTACGCGCGCTTTATGACCAAGTTTATGTTTGACGAGGGTCTGCTGGAATTTGAAGAACCGTTTTTACGCTTGTTCAATCAGGGTATGATTTATCGCAATGGTGAAAAAATGAGCAAGTCCATTGGCAATGTGGTGGGTTTGAACGAATTTTTTGAAAAATATGGCGCGGACACTTTACGGGTTTATGAAATGTTTGTCGGGCCGGCCGAGCAAGATGTGGAATGGAATGACCGCGGCGTGATTGGGGTTTATCGTTTCTTGGAGAAGGTCTGGGACTTGGCCGCGGGTTTTAAAAATTCCCAAAATAGTTCGGCCAAAGATACGGCAGGTATCGCGCCGGAGGCCGAGCTGGAAAAAGTTCGTCATAAAACCATCAAAAAAGTGACTGACGATTTACAGAATTTTCGGCTCAATACCGTGGTCAGCGCTTTGATGGAATATACCAACAAATTGCGCGAGAAAATCAAAGATGGCGTTACGCCGACGCGCGAGCAGATAGAAACACTGGTTTGTCTATTGGCTCCGTTGGCGCCGCATATTGGCGAGGAAATGTGGGAAATGCTAGGGCACAAAATCAGCGTTTTCAAAGCCGGTTGGCCGGAATACAATCCTGATATGATTTTGGAAGATGAGGTGGATATAGTGATTCAAATCAATGGTAAAATTCGCGAAAAAGTTCGTATGCCATTAAATACCGCCGAAGAAGAAGCCAAAAATATCGCTTTGAATCAAGAAAAGATTAAGGAATTGCTGACCGGTAAGGAAGTCAAAAAAGTGATTTATGTCTTTGGTAAGCTGGTCAATATTGTCGCGGTTTAATGAATCTTTTAGAGCAAACAAAAATTTGGTGCGCGGAATTAAATTTAGTGCCGCGCAAAGGGCTGGGACAAAATTTTTTGATTGCCGAAAAGGTCTTGGCACAAATTATGGAGTTGGCGGATTTGAAAAAGACGGAGACGGTCTTGGAAATCGGGCCCGGGCTGGGGATTTTGACCGAGCAATTGTTGGCGCGCGCCGGCCGTGTGATCGCGCTGGAAAAAGACCAGAAATTATTTGAATTTTTAAAGCGGCGGTTCGCGGACAAACTAAATTTGCGATTGATTCTGGGGGACGCGCTGACTTGGTCGGGGGAGGGCGAAGAAAAGAGATCCCTTCGACTACGCTCAGGGCATGCCTCACGCCCCGATATGACATCGGGGCTCAGGATGACAAAAAGCATAGAAATGGCAGCGACTGCGAATATACTCGCGCCCGGCCAATACCAAATCATCGCCAATCTGCCCTATTCCATCACGGGCGCGTTTTTGACGCGTTTTTTGACTAAAATGCCGCCGCCCAGCCGCATGATTTTGATGTTGCAAAAAGAAGTGGCGGAAAAATTGTGCGCGCAGGCGGGTGAGATGAGTTTGTTGGCGGTCTTGGTACAATTTTATACTCAACCGCGCAAGGCCTTCAAGGTTTCGCGCGGACATTTTTGGCCACAACCAATTGTGGATTCGGCGATTGTGGATTTCAAATGGCAGCCCCTGGATAGCGAGGAAAATTTGCGCGCGGCTTGGCCGTTGGTACAGGCGGGCTTTAGTTCGCCGCGCAAGAAATTAAAAAACAATTTAGCCGGTCGTTGGCCGGAGGCGGATTGGAGCGGGCGCTGGGAGCGGTTGGGCTGGGAGAGTGGGCGGCGCGCTGAGGACTTAAATGTGCAAGATTGGCTAGATTTATTTCGTCATTCCCGTGAAAACGGGAATCTGTAAGATGAAATAATTTATGTTTTACAGATTCCAGACAGCCACGCTATCGCGTGTCTTCTGGAATGACAATGACAAGACCATCAAAGCATGTTATTATTTAGGTACTAATTTTTTTATTTTATTCTATGTGGGAGCCGCCGGAAAAACCAGTTTTTAAATCCAAAACCGCGCACAAAATGGCCGTGCTGGGATTAATTTTAGCCACAGTCGCGATTTTATATTGGGGACTGGAAGGTCTGCACCAGTCATTACAAATATCTGAAGGTCCAAAGACCGGTTGGGATTTGTATCAAAAACAACAAGCGGCGCAAAAATTAGCCGAATTAAAAACGCGCGATACCGACCAAGATGGTTTATCGGATTTTGATGAGCAATATGTTTATAACACCAGTATTTATTTAGATGATACTGACAGCGATGGCACTACCGACAAAGATGAAATCGCGGCCGGTAGCGACCCGCTGTGTCCCAAAGGAGAAAACTGTATGCAAACGGATGTGGTTGCTGATGAGGTCACGCCAACCGCGGATGATGTCGCCGCCTTGAAACAAGCCACGCCGGACGAAATTCGTGAGATTTTAAAACAAGCGGGTGTGCCAGAAACGCAACTAACCGCTTTGAGCGACGCGGATTTAACAAAAATTTATCAGGAAACATTACAAACCATGCCCTTGGATACCACTAGCACAGCCAGCATAGCTCCAACCGCGCAGGAATTGCGTCAACAACTGGCGGCCGCGGGGATGGATGCCGCGACTTTGGAGAGCTTAGATGACGCGACCTTGTTAAAAATTTATCAAGAAAATGTAGTGGGTCAGTCAACCGCCTCCACCGCGACTGATAGCAGTAATTCCGCCTTGACTGCGTTACAGGATTTAAATGCCGATGAAATTCGCGATTTACTCAAACAAGCCGGCATGAGTGACGCGGATTTGGCTGGTTTGGATGACGCGACCATCAAAAGAATTTTTCTGGAAAATATGCCGACTGAATAATTTTTTAAAAAACTTATACACAGGTTTGAGTACTTATAAAAAAATGTTATAATAAAGTCAGAGAATTTTTAGCGCGCGTCTGGATTTTTAAGCAGCATGCTCAATAGTAAATCCAAAAAAATTATCGCCGGAGCTATTATGGCGATTCTAGTTTTCCAGTTAGTTGGAGTGCTTTTTTTCGCGCCAAAAAAAGCTCAGGCCATAGAAGGACCGGCTTTTTACGCGCGTTGGGCCTGGGATAAAATTATTAGAATCGCTGAAAAGGCCTATGATTTAGCTACCGGTCAGGCCCTGACTAGCGCTTTGATGAGTTATTCTTCTACTTTTGGCACTAATTTGGCAAAAAATTTGGTTTCCGGCGGTCCGGGTGGCAGGCCGATGCAATTGACTGACGCGTTGACCACCTCGGCCAACAAGGCCGGAGAAAATGCGCGCTCGGAATTTATTACAATTATAGCCCAGGGCAGAGAAGGTACTTGTAATAAAATGCCGTTAAAGTATATGAATAAAGCATGCTATAACGATGACGATTGTAATTTAAAAAATATCAGTCCTAGTGAATGGGAGACAATAGTTGATTCAAATGACCCAAATGCGCTGGGACCTGGTAGCTGGACCTGCCCGACGGAATGTGCAACCGCCACTTCCACCCCCGCTATTGCTTGCGGCTGTAATTATACCGGTGGTGAGTGTGTCGGCGGCAAAGAAGGTCTCAACGCGACTTTAGGCGGTTTTAATTTGTGCGCGCCAGCGCATCCATCAGCGCAGGAATATTATACACTTTATTGGGCTAATAGTTATAATCCCCCCGCGCCGAAATGCAGTTGGAGTGAAGTTAGAAAAAAATGGGAAGAGTTTGCCAAAACGGCCACTTCGGATGAGATTTTAGAGCAGTATTCTGTATCTTTTGATGTGCAAGAAATGGATATCAGCACCATGGCGCAGATGGGTGCGATTGCGGAGGCCAATAAAGAGGAAGCAAGCAATACCCTGTTATCTTTATATAACAGCATAGATGATTTTAAACCAGGGATAACCGCTGTCAGCAGGATGAAAGAGGTGACTGCTACTACTAATCGTAATAAGCAGAGAATGATTGATGAAATGCCGCAAATTCAGCAACAAGCGCAGGCCACCGCCACGGCCATCAAGACCGCTGGTAATATGTACTCTGTCTTCACTAGCGCTTTTATGAGCAATGTAGCGATTCTGATGCAAAGCAAAATTAAGGACTACATAATAAATAAATTAAAAGGTACCGGCGATGATGATTTGAGTAACCCGAATTCTATTGCCAAGGGACCGGGCGTACGCGAGGCCGAGGAAATATTTTCGCAACTATTAACTGTGCGGGTCAAATCAGGAGCAGAAGTTGATTTAACGCGGGCATTCGCCACCTGTCCGGCCGACACCCGTTTTGCCGGAGTGAATAATTGTGTGATTGACCAGGGATTATCGCAGGCCATTAGCGACAAAATGACCATCGCCAAGGCCTTGGAGCGCGGTTATCTGCACGGCGATTGGTTTGTGGCCTCGCCCGATGCTTCCGACGGTGCCAGCGATTATTTGAGCAATTACTCTCTGACCAATATCAAAAAATTGCGTAACGCGCGTATTATGCCACTGGGTTTGGAAATTGCCGCGTCCATGATTAAAAATCGCGATGCCAGTTTGCCGCCAGATACCAATAAAGTGACTCTAAACACTATCATCGGTGATTATAATAAAATCGGTTCGCCTTGGTATCATCTGGCGGACCCCGATTGGATTTTGGACGCGCCCGACGCTCGTTGCGCGGCGCAGACCTATAGCGCGGTGCCGGAAAGCAATTCGTCCAATCGTCAGGAAAGTTGTACCGCCTTGGAATTTTGTATAGATAAAGATGAAAAAGGCGCTTGCCGCGATTGGGGTTTTTGTACCAAAGAAAAAGTCGCCTTTGATTTCAATGGCGAGACCTGTCCGAGCTATTATGCCTCTTGCCAGACCTATAAACGCGCCGGCGACAACAAAGAATTTAACTATCTCAAGGACTCTCTGTCAGCAGGCACTTGCGGCGAGGATAATTATGGTTGCCAATGGTATAGCAATTACGCGGTGCGAGATGCGGCCGAGGACTTCGCGGGCGTTTTAGAGTGGCAATCCAGCACGCCCTGGCGCTTGTATTTGAATCACAATGCGGCCAAATGCGACCCCAAAGAGGTCGGTTGCGCGCAATTTTTGCGTCTGCGAGATAACAATGGATATTTGTTGGGGCATTTACCGCCGGCTACCACACCTTCGGACGCCTCTCCGTTGCAAGTGGCTATCAATGAAGCGAGCGAGTCCGAAGATTATTATGATAATTTTAAAGTAGAGGAATTATATTTGAAAAAAGCGCCGGATTATTTGAAATGCTATGACGCCGATTTGACCAATAATGACCCCAATTGCGCTGACTACGCGACTCAATGTAGCGCCGCGGAAGTCGGTTGTAATCGCTATACCCCGACGGCCGGCGGTCCTTGGGTGCCGGCAGTGGCCTCGCCCGCGGATTTTTGTCCCAGCGAGTGCAACAACTATGAAAATTTTTATCGCGCGCCGCTCTGGTGGGATAACAGTGATAATTATATTTGGACGGCCGGTTTTGATAGTTTGATTCCGACTACCGCCAAGAAATGCAACGCGCAGGCGGTGGGTTGCGAGGAATATACCAATTTGGATGTCGTGGCGGCTGGCGGTGAAGGCCGTGAGTATTATAGCCAGGCGCGGGTTTGTCAAAAAACCGACAATGGTCTTTGCTCCCCATATTATACTTGGGAGGGTGATGACCGCGTGGGTTACCAATTAAAATCATATAATTTAATCAAATCGTACACTGGCGCGCCGTGCGTAAAATTATCTACTGATGAAGATGGCGGTGATACCAGTGGACGGACTTGCGCTGGCCGGGCGGGGGTGGCTGACTTATCGGCCGCTTGTTCGCGCGGTTATTGTAGTGG